>Ga0192240_10054_pt1 | contig 60402 bp, 60 predicted proteins | sample Koala_Koa27_H3_FD_131237 | JGI IMG/M metagenome (GOLD analysis project Ga0192240, IMG submission 131237) | Enriched cells from koala feces incubated with labeled cellulose particles, San Francisco Zoo, California, United States - Koala_Koa2-7_H3 ...
AAACTGATTGAAAGTAACCGGTTCAGGATCGATATAAACAGGGCAGTTCCTATGCAGGGACGGTCTGTCAATCTGACTTCCACGTATTCGCTGGAGTTAAAGGGAGATTCTGTCATTTCTCATCTGCCCTATTTTGGCAGAGCCTATAGTGTTCCCTATGGTGGAGGGGAAGGACTTCGCTTTGAGGAAGCGCTTACTGATCTAAGTCTTTCTTTTGATAAAAAAGGGACGGCTAAACTTAAATTTACTGCAAAAACAAGTGAAGACAGGTATACGTTTAATGTGCAGATATTTTCTAATGGGTCTGTGACTGTGAATGTAAATCCTGTCAACAGGCAAGGTATTACTTACCACGGGCGGCTGATCACTGAGCAGAAGGAGTAAACAGTTTCCCTTGCCAGGTATTACGTTCAGCAAGCCGCTTATGCACTTTGGCAGTAAACTCAAAATTTTTAAGTCCCCAATCCGAAGCAATTAAAAGTTCTTTAGGGGATTGTGAAACGAACCTCTCTATCACAATAGAGGGGTTTAATTTTTCTATAAAATCAATCGCCAGATCAATATACTCATCAACCGTATATAAATGAAAATCCTCCGGGTTTTCCTGAAATTCTTTAGCCATCCGGGTATGCCGGATTAACTGAAGCTGATGAAGTTTTAAAGTAGTAAGGGGTAAAGCGGACAATATATCTGCATGCCCCAGGATCTCTTCCCGGGTTTCTCCCGGTAATCCGAGGATCATATGGGCCCCGGTATAGATACCCCGTCCGGCAGTCTTCCGGATCGCCATTTCCGACTCTTCAAAAGAATGTCCCCGGTTGATACGTTGCAGGGTTTTGTCCAGCGTACTTTCCACACCATATTCCACTAACACAAATATACGCTGAGATAACTTTTCCAGATAATCCACCAGGTCCGGCGGCATGCAATCCGGCCGGGTACCAATGATCAGCCCTACCACTCCCGGGAAATGAATCGCTTCTTCATATTTTCTGATCAGGACATCCAGTTCATCATAGGTATTAGTATATGCCTGAAAATAGGCCAGGTATTTCATATCCGGATATTTACGGGCAAAAAAGCGAACTCCCTCTTCTAATTGTTGGGAAACACTTTTTTCTGTATGGCAATACTCCGGACTAAATGTTTGATTATTACAATAAGTGCATCCTCCCCAACCTTTTACTCCATCCCGGTTCGGGCAGGTAAATCCGGCGTTAACAGCTATTTTCTGGACTTTAAAAGGAAATACATTTTTCAGAAAATCAGCAAATTCAGTGTACGGTTTTATATTTTTCACATAGCAAAGATATAAAATTCGCAACATTTTGCGAATTATGCTAACTTTGCATTTCATGCTAAACATTCACATTCATGGAAAAACGTTTTTTTTATTGTCTATTGATAGCTGCCCTTTCCGGAATAGCGACCGCGCAAAATGGAAATAAACGCGTAGAACTGAAAGATATTACAGATGGAAAATTCCGCCAGGTGACCAACGTTGGTGAAATACGGTCTTTGCCGGATGGCGAACATTACACGGCCATGAATACGGAGCGGAATATGATCATCAAATATTCCTATCGTACCGGACAACCGGTAGATACTTTGTTTAATACACAAAAAGCCCGTGAATGCACCTTTGACACGTTTGAAGGATATATGATCAGCAGTACCGGCCACCGGATCTTAGTCTGGCGGGATACGGAAAGGATCTACCGCCACTCTTTCAAGTCTGTGATCTATGACTATGACGTAAGACGTAACTATCTGCATCCGTTAGCTTTGGAAGAGGGAGCAAGCAAACAGATGATCCCTACTTTTTCTCCGGACGGACGGATGTGCGCCTATGTCAGAGATAACAATATCTGGATCAAGAAATTTGATTATGACACAGAAGTCCAGGTAACCAAAGACGGAGAGGTCAATAAAATTTTAAATGGTATTACGGATTGGGTATATGAAGAAGAATTTGCTGTCACCAACCTGATGGCCTGGTCTCCGGATAGTGAATATCTGGCTTATGTGAGATCGGATGAAACAGAAGTTCCGGAATTCTCTATGCAGGTCTATGGTGAGGGGCTTTATCCAACCTATTACAATTTTAAATATCCCAAAGCGGGACAGAAGAACTCCACGGTCTCCCTTTACTCCTATAGTGTTGCTACCAGAGATATCAAAGAACTGAAAGTTCCGGTAAATGAAGAGGTATATATTCCACGGATCACATTCACAAAAAATGCGGACCAATTAGCAGTGATGACGCTCAACCGCCATCAAAATACATTCAGTATGTATTATGCGAATCCGAAAAGTGCTGTATTCAGATTGATCCTCCGGGAAGAAAATCAAAAATATATAGATCCGGAGTGGTTGAATTCCATTCATTTTACAAAGAACGGATTTACCTATGTCAGTGAACAGGATGGATATGCACATATTTATTTCTATTCTCCTACAGGAGTAAAAGAGCGTCAGATCACCAAAGGAAACTGGGATGTCACCCATTTTTATGGTATAAATGAAGCGACACAGACGGTTTATTATGAATCAGCCGAAGAAAGTCCGTTAAGACGGGCGGTATACCGGATAGATGGGAAAGGAAACAAGACAAAATTATCGACGGAAACGGGGACCAACACCGCACGTTTCAGTAGTAACTTTGCTTATTTCATCAATAATTATTCCAACATCTCCACTCCGGTGGTTATTACAGTGAATGAAACCAAAACGAAGAAGGTTCTTCGTTCCCTACAGGATAATTCAGGGTTGAAAGAACAATTAAGCCAATATAATTTTCCTAAAAAGGAGTTCCTGACGGTAGAAACAGCTTCCGGTTATGAATTAAACGCCTGGATGGTGAAACCGCTTGACTTTGATGCATCTAAAAAATATCCGGTTCTGATGGTACAATATAGCGGACCCAACTCCCAGCAGGTGTTAGACCGGTATGGATTTGACTGGGAATATTATCTGGCCTCTATTGGTTTTATTGTGGTAAGTGTGGATGGCCGCGGAACCGGAGCCAGAGGGGAGGCATTCCGTAAATGTACCTATCTGAGAATGGGTGAACTGGAATCACGGGACCAGGTGGAAGCGGCACAGGCATTAGGTAAATTACCCTACGTAGACCAGAAGAATATGGCGATCTGGGGATGGAGTTTCGGAGGCTATAACACATTGATGGCGATGAGTGTGGGCAACGGAACATTCAAAGCCGGGATCTCTGTGGCTCCACCGACTGACTGGAAATACTATGACACGGTGTACACAGAACGATATATGCGTACTCCCAATGAAAACTTTGAAGGGTATGCTGCCACTTCACCGATCCGGCTGGCAAAAGACCTGCAGGGAAAACTCCTTTTAGTACATGGAACAGCAGATGATAATGTTCATTTCCATCAGGCGATGGATTATGCGGAAGCATTGGTCCAGGCAGGAAAACAATTTGAAATGCAAATTTACAAAGACCGGAACCATGGTATTTCAGGAGGTAATACCCGCTATCACCTCTATACCCGGAAGGTCAATTTTTTACTGGATAATCTGAAATGACAAAACTCTTACGTAAGCCGGACTGGCTGAAAGTCCGGCTGGGAGGTAACGAACTCTTTACGAAAACCAAGAATATAGTAGACTCTCATTGTTTGCATACCATTTGCACAAGTGGCAAATGTCCGAATATGGGAGAATGCTGGAGCCGGGGAACCGCCACCTTTATGATAGGAGGCGAGATCTGTACCCGCTCCTGCAAATTCTGCAACACACTCACGGGGAAACCTTCGCCTTTAGATGAGAAGGAACCGGAGAATGTGGCAGAAAGTATACGACTAATGAATTTAAAACATGCAGTCATCACATCGGTTGATCGTGATGACCTCCCCGATATGGGAGCACAACATTGGGTAAAAACAATTTTATCAATAAAGACACTTAACCCTAACACCACCATTGAAGTTTTAATCCCGGATTTTCAGGGAAGATTAGATTTAGTGGATAAGATCATTCAGGCTTCTCCGGAGATCATCTCCCACAATATGGAAACCATACGCCGTCTGACCCCTGAAATAAGGAGTGCGGCTAAATACGACACCAGCCTTTCCGTACTTTCCCATATTGCAGCCAGTCAAATCATAACTAAAACCGGAATCATGGTTGGTTTAGGTGAAACAGAGGATGAAGTATACTCTTTTATGGATGATGTACTGGAAGCCGGCGTCACCGTTCTGACTATCGGACAATATTTGCAACCTTCCAGAAAAAACATACCTGTGAAAGAATATATCACTCCCTCACAATTTCTTCATTATAAAAACGTTGCAAAGAAGAAAGGATTTAAAACAGTTGAAAGTGCACCCCTGGTACGGTCATCGTATCATGCAGAAAAACATATCTGAAGAGTTAAAATCAGGGTCATAAACATTTAACCCTACACATTGTTATTTTAATATAGAGGGATAAGGGAATGGACAAGGTAAAAAAGGGAATAAATAACCAGGCAATTGGTTTTTTACCAATCTTGCTTTTTATGTTTTTGGATAACTATTTATCCTATTTGTTATCTTTTACAGTTAGTTTTATTTTCTGCCTTTTATGTGTGTTTTTCTTTCAGATATTTATTAAAGAAAAGATCTATCAATTGTCTTTAATCCCTTCCGGGATTACTTTTATTTTATATGCTCTGTTCCTCTTACTGACCCCTGATCAATTATTATATGGTTATACTCCCCTGATCATCGAAATAGTGTTAGTGGTGGTCCTCTCTTTTGTCATGATCACCCGGAAAAGTATTTTCCAACGGATCAGGAACGCACCGATCTCCATCATTAAACGGGCAGTGATCCGGACCAGTGTAAATGAGTTTTATCTGGTATCCCAGATATTCCTGTTCTTTTTTGGTTTTCACAGCCTGTTCTTAGCGATTTATCCTTTGTTTCCACGAGAGGTTCCGAATGAGCACTTAGACTTTGTTCTGTACAGACAACTTCCGGTTATCTTTGGTATATTAATCATTGTGTATGAACAGATCAGAACACGGTTAATGAAAAGAAATCTGGAGAAAGAAGTATGGTTACCCATATTAAATGATAAGGGCAGAGTGATCGGAAGCATGGCACAATCCGTCAGTGAGACGTCCAATCTGAAGTATTTCCATCCCATCGTACGCATAGCTGTTCTTTATAAAGGGATGCTCTATATGGTCAAAAACGGGAAGCAGGCAAAAGTTTCCCCGGATCATCTCGACCACCCATTCAGCAAATATGTGATCTTCCGCCATAGCATTGAGGGGACGGTCCGGGATACCATCGGAAGCCTAAGTCTGGACAAATCGATCATTCCCCATTTTCTTCTCCGTTATACTTTTGAGAATGAGAAAGTAAAAACATTGGTTTCCCTGTATGCCATCCGGCTGGAAACAGAAGAACAACTCCAACATTGTAAAAACGGGAAACTATGGACAACTAAACAAATAGAAGAAAACATGCAGGCAAATATATTCAGTGAGTATTTTGTGAAGGAATTTCCCTATTTACAGAACACCATCCTCCTGGCAGAAAGTATTGCACACGGGAATAACCACTAAAACAAACAGACAGCTCTTTTTTATCGCAGGCCCAACTCTATTACTTCCAGATCTTTGATGGTATTTCCCTCTATGACAAAACGGACAAGCGTCCGCACCTGATGAAAACCACTCTTCCCGGCTGCTCCGGGATTGATATGAAGACAGCGTAGATTTTCATCATACATCACCTTTAAGATATGGGAATGTCCTGTTATAAACAGACGGGGACGTATATCATATAATTCTTTCCGGATTTCCGGATTATATCTGCCCGGATACCCTCCGATGTGGGTCATCATCACGGGTACGTCCTCTATGGTAAAGTGTGCGATTTTCGGATACTGCATACGAAGGTTGTTTCCATCTATATTCCCATATACTGCCCGGAATGGTTTGAGCGTACTTAAACGGGCAGCCAGCAACTCAGAACCTATATCCCCGGCATGCCATATTTCATCACACGGTTCAAAATATTCTTTATACCGTTCATCCCAGTAACCATGCGTATCCGAAAGAAGCCCGACTTTCACCATATTTGTTTCTTTTATGATACAAAAGTATTATATTTACCCTGTTAAGGGTAACGATATCATGGAAAAATCATATAAATATTTTAAGAGAGATATTAGCTGGCTTTCTTTTAACTATCGTGTTCTTTTAGAGGCGGAAGATGAAACGCTCCCTTTATATGAACGCATTAAATTTTTATCGATTTACTCTTCCAACCGGGAAGAGTTCTATGAAATACGGGTAGCGGAACACCGGGGCGTTTTGATGAGAAAACGTTTCACGGAAGAGTCCGATATGGATGCGGAAGAGGTGCTGGCAGATATTACAGCAGAGATCAACCGCCAGCAGGATGAATATTACCGGATCTTTACAGAGAAAATACTGCCCGAACTGGAACGGCAACAAATCTGCCTTTACCAACATAGTGAAGTAGAACCCTTTCATCAGGAGTTTGTCCATAATTTCTTCAATGAAGAGGTCTTCCCTTTTTTATCGCCAGTGATGATACAAGCGGGAGAGATCCGTACTTTTATCCGGGACCGCCGGTTATATCTGGTAGTCCGGATGATCAAGAGAAGTAAGAAAATAACCCAGCCTGACTATATGCCCTGCTACCATTATGCCCTGATGAAAATACCCCATTCCAAAGTACCCCGTTTCATTGAATTACCGCCGCATAACGGAAAATTTTATCTGATGTTTATTGATGATATTATTAAGGCCAATCTTTCTACCGTTTTTCCTGGTTATCTGATTGATAGTTGTTACAGTATCAAAATATCCCGGGATGCTGATATCTATCTGGAAGATGAAAGAAAGGGGAATATCATAGAGACGATCAGACAAAAAATCAAGAAAAGAAAATTAGGTAATCTGAGCCGGTTTATGTATGACCGGGATATGCCGCAGGATTTTCTGGAATTCATTTGTACTGCTTTCAACATTACAAAAGATGATCTGGTAATGGGAGGACGCTACCTGAACCTACAGGATCTGATCAAACTTCCGAACCCCAGAGGGAAAGAGCTGGAACAACCCCCTTTTTCTCCCATGCGGATCCCCTATCTCGATAAAATGGAATCTGTTTTCCGTGCCATAAAAAAGAAAGATGTCCTGTTACATTTCCCTTATCAATCGTTTGATTACCTGATCCGGTTCCTGATGGAAGCAGCTTTTGACCCGAAAGTAGAGGAGATCAAGATCACGCAATACAGAGTTGCAGAGAACTCTGCAGTGATCAATGCACTGATTAGTGCGGCACAGAACGGGAAAAAAGTCACGGTATTTGTAGAGTTAAAGGCCCGGTACGATGAAGAACATAATATGAGTACGGCAGAGCGGATGAAACAGGCTGGCATCCGTATTATCTATAGTATTCCCGGGTTAAAGGTCCATGCCAAAGTGGCTGTGATCCTCCGGAAAGGATCCAAAGAGGGATATAAACGAAAAAATTTCGCCTACCTGAGTACAGGTAATTTCAACGAGAAAACAGCCCGTATCTATTCAGATATGGCACTTCTTACGTCCAATACGGATATGATTACGGACATCAATAAAGTATTCGCCGTATTAGAAGGCAAAATTACAGAACCGGCTTTTCAGCATTTGCTTGTTGCGCAGTTCAATATGGTACCTGAACTGAAACAAATGATCCGGAGGGAAATTGAACAGGTGCATGCAGGAAAGAAGGGAAAAATCATCCTTAAAATGAATGGATTACATGATACGGATATGATCGATGAACTCTACAGGGCCAGTGAACAGGGAGTAGAGATCGACCTGATCGTGCGGGGAATTTGTTGTCTGATCCCGGGGCAATCCTATAGCCGGAATATCAGGATCACCCGGATCGTGGATACTTTTCTCGAACATGCAAGGGTCTGGTATTTTTATAATGACGGACAGGAAGATGTGTACCTCACTTCTGCCGACTGGATGAAACGAAACCTGAACCGGCGGATCGAAACAGCTTTCCCGGTTCTGGACCCGCAAATCAAACAAGAAGTAACCGACATTCTCAGGATCCAGTTAAAAGATAATGTCAAAGCCTGTTTTATTGATGAGAACCTACAAAATGTGTTCAAGAAAGATCAGAATCCTCCTGTCAGGGCACAGGTGGAGATCTATCGTTATTTACTGAATACCATCCGGAGCTCTTCAGGCAAATGAGAAGTTCTGATCCGCCATTCCGGAGGATATAAATTGTTGGCCCGGGTTCCCAGATGCTTTACGAACCCCAGAGGAAGGTGCCGCCAGGTTAATAAAACATATCCTTTCGGTATGGAGCTATCCAGAACCAACGCTTCTTTCCGCAGGTACCGGATCGCATCTTCCCAAGAAAGCTCCACTTGTTGAAACTCATCGACAGAAAAAGAGGTGCTCATGGCTAAAGCATGTGCCGGAACAAAATCTTTCCCTTTGACCTCTCCCAAAAGGATTCCAGCAGTCAGGATCTTTAAGGACTCCGATAGCTGAAAATAAGCAGTCATATATTCTTTGGGGAAAGCCCGTACCACATCCCCTTCCGGAAAGACCTGAAAACGATCATTCTCCTGTAACCATTTTTCCGATCCTTTTGGCAAAACAACTCTTTGTTTCGATGTTTTCCGGGATGCCGGTTTATACCGGGAGACCTTCCGTTCACCTGCTGGCTTACGCAAAACGGCCAGAAAAAAACCTTCCCCCCGGGTTCTGTGGGGGAAAAAGCGATATACCGGATCCTTATATTTGAGTGGTCCCGTGATATTCCATTCCGGCAGGACCGGGATCTCTACCGCTTCCGCACCCAGTTCATTTATAAAATAATGAATATTTTCTTCATTTTCTTCCGTGTTATAAGTACAGGTGCTATACATAAGAATCCCTCCGGGTGCTAACACATCCCATATATCATGCAGGATCCGCCGCTGACGGGCGGCACAAAGATCTACATTTGCCAGGCTCCATTCCTGCATACTGACCGGATCTTTACGAAACATCCCTTCCCCGGAACAGGGAACATCTGCAACAATCACATCAAAAAAATGGGTGAGATGACTAAAATCTTCCGGATCATTATGGGTGACGATCGTATAGGGATTGCCCCACCGGGTAATCGTTTCCGCCAGAATATGACAACGATTGCGGATGACTTCATTGCTTACCAACAGGCTTCCTTCCGGAAGAGACGCTAACAAATGAGTCGATTTTCCTCCCGGAGCCGCACACAGATCTAAGCACCGGACCGGCTCTTTTACCAGTGAACGGACAGCCTGTTCCAGAAACATGGAGGATGCTTCCTGCACATAATAAGCTCCTGCGTGAAATAGGGGGTCAAATGTAAAGGTCGGACGTTGGGAAAGATAGTATCCGTTTTCACACCAAACGACCGGCTCTCCTTCCGGAACCCTGTCATATTTAGCAGGATTGATCCGAATACTTACCGGAGAACTTTTGGTAAGGGCAGACTCAAAAGAATCATACTCCTCTCCTAAAAGAGTACGCATGCGGGAGATAAAATCAGCAGGAAGTGTCATCGCTATTCTATATGTTTCATGCAAAAATAGTACATTTGTACAAAACAAATTGTATGCAAGCATCTCTTTTCCTGATACCCGTTACACTGGGTGAAACCGAACACAGGAAAGTTCTCCCGGAATATAACAAGGAGATCATTTCCGGGATCAGACATTTTATCGTGGAAAATATCCGGACTGCCCGTCGATTCCTTAAAAAAACAGATCCGGCAATCGTCATTGATGAACTGACATTTTATGAATTAAACAAACATACTACTGCCGATCAGGTAGCTGGCTATCTTTCCCCTTTATCCAAAGGGGAGCCTATGGGAATTATCTCTGAAGCGGGTTGTCCTGCCATTGCTGATCCGGGAGCGGATGTCGTAGCTATTGCCCAGCAAAAAGGATACGCTGTTGTGCCATTGGTTGGTCCCTCCTCTATTCTCATGTCTGTCATGGCATCGGGTTTTAACGGTCAAAGTTTTGCTTTTCACGGATATCTCCCCATTGATAGTTCGGAGCGCTCCCTGATGATCAAAAAACTGGAAAACAGGATGTATGCGGAAAACCAGACACAATTATTCATTGAAACACCCTACAGAAATAATAAATTAGCAGAAGAATTGCTCCGGAGTTGCCGTCCAGGCACCCGGCTTTGCATTGCCGCTGATATTTCCTGTGAAAATGAATATATCAAAACCCGTACGATCCGGGAATGGAAAGGTAAAATACCGGATCTGAATAAACGTCCTGCCATATTTCTTATTTATAAATAATTGTACGAGTATGGAAAATATTCAGATACACGAAACTGCAGTTATAGATCCCGGATGTCAAATTGGTGAAGGCACCCGCATCTGGCATTTTTCTCACATCATGCCTGAATGTGTGATCGGGAAAAACTGTAACCTCGGGCAAAATGTGGTGGTTTCTCCGGGGGTTATACTGGGAAATAATGTAAAAGTACAGAATAATGTATCGATCTATACGGGAGTGATCTGCGAAGACGATGTTTTTTTAGGTCCAGGTTGTGTATTTACAAATATCACCAACCCACGAAGTGCCATACCCCGCAAAGAACAATACAAAAAAACAATCCTCAGAAAAGGGGCTACTATCGGTGCAAATGCAACGATCCTATGTGGAAATACAATCGGCACCTACGCATTGATCGGAGCGGGGTCAGTAGTAACAAAGGATATTCCACCTTATGCCCTTGTGATGGGTAATCCCGCACGGCAGACCGGCTGGGTGAGTCAATACGGGCATGCTCTCCTCTTCGATGAAAATAGTCAGGCAACCTGTCCGGAAAGTGGCGAAAGATATATGCTGACAGCTGGAAATGTGATACGGTTAGATGAAGATTAAGTCTGGTATTATATTTTTTTCCCTAACGTCTCTTCTATATACTCAGCCACCAGTTTCCGTCTCAGTTGAGTAGGGCTGCAACCAAAATATTTTTTACAATAAGTAGTAAAGTGTGCCGGTGAACTAAATCCGAACTCTTTAATAATATCTGCAAAAGGTATTTTTCCATCCGCCAGACGATTTCTGACATAGCGTGATTTCTGTTTTAACATCCAGCTATAAGGAGAATCCCCAAAACTCTCATTAAACTTCCGGTTAAAGGAACGGATCGAAATATGACACATTTCCGCCAGTTCATCTACCGTCTTTACCTCCTGGTAGTGTCTCAGAATAAAAGATTTAAAATCTAAATGCCTGTTCAATATAGGAGAAAGGAAAGAAGCCATCTCCTCTTTGGTATAAAAAGTCCTGAACACAAGAAATACCTCTTTTTGCTTAATCGCATGCAAATTCTTACATCTGATCTTATGGTCATTATAGAAGATAATACTATCCACCACCATCTGCATAGGGGAACGGATAGGCAATTTTACAAAAGGATCCTCACCTTCCGGATAGACCCGTAAAGAGTCGAGTGTCAGTTGGTCACACAGGCTAAACTGGTTATCAAAACTAAGTACCAGAAATTTCACATCCGTCAGAATTTGTCCTACCGGACGGGCATTCTGAGGGATAAATATCATTTCTCCTTTCCGGAAGGTTTTTCGAGCATAATCTTTTGTGGAGATCTCTATTTCACCCTCTAATAAAAATACAATATAATGAAAATAATCATCTTTCAAATAGAGTTCTTCCTGCGCTTTTTTTTCTTCATAGCTAAAACCGATGTGGAAATCTGATACATAATTTTTACAATTCAGATGCTCCTTTACATATAAAATATCCATAACTCAATGATTTATAAGGTAGTTTTAAAACTTACATTTTCCCACAATATATAAAAACGTCAATAAAAATAGTGATTTTTTTAATATAAAAGAAATATGAAAGGGATTCTTCCTGCAGGGTGATAAACCACAACCCAATTCAACGTTTTTGCAGAAATCTATAGGGTGCATATATAACCTGTTATAAGACATTACAAACACCTTCAGATTTATTCAAAATTTAACGCAAAAGAAAGGTGGAAATCTCGTTATGATTAGCTACTTTTGTAGCTGATATAAATTATAGTTATTGGATTATATGAAAACACTGGAAAGATTAGTAGCAGAGAAATTATTAAAGATTAAAGCCGTTAAATTACAACCGGCCAATCCTTTTACATGGGCATCCGGCTGGAAGTCTCCGATCTACTGCGATAATAGAAAGACTCTTTCTTATCCGGCTGTTCGTAGTTTTATCAAGTTGGAACTGGCACGTGTGATCAGCGAAAAATATGAGAACGCAGATGCGATCGCCGGTGTTGCTACAGGAGCTATTGCACAGGGTGCATTGGTTGCTGATCTACTGGGACTGCCTTTCGTATATGTCCGCGCGACTCCGAAAGATCACGGACTGGAAAACCTGATTGAAGGTGAACTGAAACCGGGCTCCAAAGTAGTGATTATCGAAGACCTGGTATCAACCGGAGGTAGTAGTCTGAAAGTTATTCAGGCGGTACGTAATTTCGGTTGCGATGTAGTGGGTATGGTTGCTATCTTTACACATGGTTTCCCGATTGCAGCACAACAGTTCAAAGAAGCCAAAGTAACACTGGCTACGTTGAGTAACTACGATGCTGTCATTGATGAGGCTGTTCGTACAAACCACATTGATGAATCAGAAATAGCCACTTTGCAGGAATGGCGTAAAGATCCGGCCAACTGGAATCCGGAAGCATAATATTTATCAGATCAATACATGACAGAATTTGTTAGTGAGGTAAAGCAAATACCTTATAATGATGATCGGATCTTTGCTATGTTATCCGATCTGTCTAATCTTGAGCGGGTAAAAGACCGTATTCCTCAGGACAAAATTAAAGAATTCACGTTCGACAGGGACTCTTGCAGTTTAGCTGTCGCCCCTATTGGTAATATTACTTTTCAGATTGTAGACCGGGAACCCAATAAAACGATCAAATTCACGACTACGAACTCTCCTGTTCCTTTACATTTATGGATACAGTTGAAACAAGTGGAAGAGAATGATACCCGGATGAAACTGACTGTCCGGGCAGACCTGAATCCGTTTTTAAAACCAATGGTATCCAAACCTCTACAGGAAGCCATTGATAAAATATTGACTATCCTGACCGGACTTCCTTATTAAATCTACTGGTATGGCTCAGAAACTTTGGAAAAAAAATGTAAAGGTCGATCAGGAGGTCGAAATCTTTACGGTAGGTAAAGACCGGGAAATGGATCTTTATCTGGCAAGGTATGATGTTCTTGGTTCCATGGCGCATATCACCATGCTGGAAAGTATCGGATTGCTCACCAAAGAGGAATTGGTTCAATTACTCGCAGAACTAAAGAAGATTTACAGCATCGCAGAAAAAGGAGAATTTGTGATTGAAGAAGGGGTAGAAGATGTTCATTCGCAGGTGGAGCTGATGCTTACCCGTTCCTTAGGAGATACAGGGAAAAAGATCCATAGTGGCCGTTCCCGGAATGACCAGGTTCTTTTAGACCTGAAACTATTTACCCGGGCACAAATCCAGGAGTTAGTGACCTTAACCAATGACCTGTTCGGAGTACTACTCTCTCAAAGTAGCCGCTATGAACATGTTCTTTTGCCAGGTTACACGCATTTGCAGGTAGCCATGCCCTCCTCTTTCGGGCTCTGGTTCGGAGCGTATGCAGAAGGTTTGACAGATGACCTGCAATTGATGCTGGCGGCCTACCGGGTATGTAACCGTAATCCATTAGGTTCTGCCGCAGGTTATGGTTCCTCTTTTCCTTTGAACCGTCAGATGACGACTGATCTTTTAGGATTTGATTCCATGGATTATAATGTAGTCTATGCCCAGATGGGAAGAGGGAAGATGGAACGTACGGTAGGATTTGCGATGGCCGGATTAGCAGCCACGCTATCTAAGTTAGCTTTTGATGCCTGCATGTTTAACAGTCAGAACTTTGGTTTTATCAAATTGCCGGATCAATTCACCACAGGGTCAAGCATTATGCCCCATAAGAAAAACCCGGATGTATTTGAGCTGACCCGTGCTAAATGTAATAAAATACAGGCACTTCCTCAACAGATTACCCTGATCACCAATAATCTTCCTTCCGGTTATTTCCGGGATCTGCAAATCATCAAAGAGGTCTTTCTCCCCGCATTTGATGAGCTGAAAGACTGTTTACGGATGGTGACCTATATGATGCAGGAGGTAAAAGTAAACGAGGAGATCCTGAAAGATGAGAAATATGCCCTTTTATTCAGCGTAGAAGAGGTGAACCGCCTGGTTCTTTCCGGTGTACCTTTCCGGGATGCCTATAAACAGGTGGGATTAGCAATTGAAGCCGGAAACTTCACTCCGGATAAACAGATCAATCATACCCACGAAGGAAGTATCGGTAATCTATGCAATGATCATATTTCTGTCATGATGCAGAAAGTAGTGGATGAGTTCTCTTTTGAAACGGTTAACACAGCGGAAAGAAATTTGATAGAAGGATAAACCGAATGAAAAAGTTTTTTTTTCTTACGTTGATATTTGCTATTTTCTCTTGTAATACAGGAGAACAACCTGATATTTTTGGTTATAGAGCCAATTTAAATGTTGATTTAAGTAGTTACCAATATAGGGATCTAAAAAATTTATATAGCTATAAAATAGTGACCTCTCCTTTATACGATGGAGAATATTGCGGATTTGCGGGTATATTACTTTATCATGGATCACAGGACATTTATTATGCTTATGAATTAGCATGTCCTTATGAAGCAAAAAAAAATATAACGATAGAGATAGCTGAAAATGGTTTAAATGCCGAATGCCCTCAGTGTGGTTCTATCTATAGTCTGGATGCCGGTGGATTACGTGTTGACGGACCCACAACCTACAATTTAACCCGGTATCAGGTAATTTCCACAAGCACAGGGTTTACGGTAAGAAACTAAGAAAATAGTAGTTTTCAAAGGTGTTTTTTTCTTTATTTTATTTGCAAAGATGAAAAAATCATCTACCTTTGCAGACGCAAACACAACCAATGCGAAAGTAGCTCAGTTGGTAGAGCATAACCTTGCCAAGGTTAGGGTCGCGGGTTCGAATCCCGTCTTTCGCTCATTCTTTAGAGAAAGGATGCTCGAATGGTGGAATGGTAGACACGAAGGACTTAAAATCCTTTGGCTATTGCAGCTGTGCGGGTTCAAGTCCCGCTTCGAGTACTTTTCGCGAAAGTAGCTCAGTTGGTAGAGCATAACCTTGCCAAGGTTAGGGTCGCGGGTTCGAATCCCGTCTTTCGCTCTCAGTCTGAAAGACATCATATAAAAATTTAAAAGACAAAATCTTCCAAATCAGCGGTTTGGAAGATTTTTTATAAATCCCAACTACTTCAAAGACAACAAAAATCTATTTAAGAAAAAGAAATTAACTCCCAGATCAATATTACACTCAATCCTTACCTCAGTAATATTTATATTTTTCCTACAAAAACTAAAAACTATTATATACATACATTAGTGCTATATTAAAACTTCTATTTTAATATCCATACTTAGTCTGTTGATATTCCTCCTTACCCTATTCCTGTAAAAATCCCCAATCCTCTCCTTGTGACATTTCGTCAAACATTGCTCACAAACCAACCCCCAGCCAACCCACACGCACATTTCGTTAAAATCATCCCATCAACAATTTCGCGTAAAACAAAAGCCCATTTAAACATTCTAAAAACATCAAAAGAAATACACAAAGCACACCCAAACCGTCTTGATTATCACAACCCATACCCCTAATTTTAATTCACCAAAAAACTAAACGCAATAAAAATAAAAAGACATGAAGAAAAAAACCCTCCAAACCATCGCGATGATAGCCCTCTCGCTCCCTATCATCACCCACGCACAGGGAATAGCCGTCAAAACCAACCTCCTGTATGCCGCCACCACAACACCCAACCTGGCCGTAGAATGGGCACCCACCCACAAACTATCCATAGACCTGCAAGGCAGCTACAACGGATGGCATTTCGGCAAAAGCGAACGCAACCGCAAAATCAAACACTGGCTCATCCAGCCCGAACTACGCTTCTGGATCTATGAAGCCTTCGACGGACACTTCCTGGGTATCCACCCCTTCTACATGAAATACAACGCATCAAACATACACTTACCTCTCCGCATATGGCAGGACCTTCAAGACCATAGATTTGAAGGATACGGGACCGGAATTGGATTCAGCTACGGGTACCAATGGTACGTCGGGAACCACTGGAACCTGGAATTCGAGTTCGGTTTTGGGTATGCCTACCTCAACTACGACCGCTACGAGTGCTCCCCATGCGGGGCCTACCTCAACAGCGAACACAAACACTACTTCGGACCCACCAAACTCGGAGTATCCCTTGTCTATTTATTCAAATCCACAAAAAGATAAGCCATGAAAAATAAACCATTCAAAACCCTCCTTATATTTATATGTATAACAGGGTACACCCACATAAACGCACAACCGGCATCACAACTGCCCCAGGTAGACGGCAAAGTCATCTACCAGAACCTACAGCTCGAAAAGCAAGACAACAACATGCTCCTCAGCTTTGATACAAAAATAACAGGCAAAGCCCTCAACAACCGCCAGAGCTGGACCATCATACCCGAACTCATTTCCACCGGGCCAAGGCAGACAAGCCTATTCTTCCCCTCCCTACTTATTAACGGACGCCAGAAAGAACGCCACTACAGACGTAAGATGAATTTCAGAAACAAAGAGTTATTGGCTAATCAGCCCCTGATATGCACCCACGTACCACAAGACGAAGAACAACTTATCCGGTACAGCGTAACCATACCCTACGAAAGCTGGATGGGAAACTCATCCCTCATCTTTCACCAGATACTCACCTCACCCCGGGAGAAAAAACAACTCTTCACCACCGCACCCCTGGCACAACTCACACCCGTGCCCGAACCGGTTACACCCCTGCCATACCCGTACAGCCCTCTACCATAGAAACCCTTACGATCAGCGGTGAAGCCTACATCCAGTTCCCGGTAGGAGAATCATTAGTCTATGCCGACTACATGGACAATATCAACGAACTAAAGAAAATAGGAGAAGAGCTGCGGAAAATAGACCGGGAAAAAGACGCCACACTCATCCGTATCCAACTCACCGGCTACGCCTCACCCGAAGGCCCGTTCAGCCTCAATGACAAGCTATCCCACGAACGAACCAAACGGCTTAAAGACTATCTGGTAGAATGGCACGGCCTACCCCCCCGGCATCATCCGCATCAACCATGTAGCCGAAGACTGGGAACGCCTGGGCGAACTGGTGGAAGAGAGCAGCCTCAACAATAAAAACGCTATTTTGGCTATCATCCGTAGCAACGACAGCCCGGATGCCAAAGAGAAACAACTCCGGGCCACACCAGCCACCTGGAACACCCTAGTAAAAGAATACTTTCCCCTGCTGCGCCGGGTAGACTACCAGATAGAATACACACAAAAAGTAACGAATTAACAGATATGCTTCCTATTATTAATTAAAAAAATGATCAATTATGAAAGCAAATTATTTATTTCCAATGCTTATCGTCCTGCTCATGTTCAGCAGTTGCAGCGACGATAATAAAGACGGCCCTTTAGGCCAGACCTCAAAGGAAGACGCCAAAATGAAGCTCTCCCTCACACTACCCCCACTGGCTTCCCCCGCTGCCTCTTCAGCCCCGGGCACCCGGGCGCCCATCGAAGGAACAGATGCCGAAAATAAAATAAGCCAGGTACACATCTTTGTTTTCGACCAGGCCGGACAACTGCCCGATGACCAGAGTAAAGGAAGATTCGGCCCCTTAGACCTCAACGATACAGACCAGTTTACCGTATCAGGCAATACCTACACCATGGTCGAGGAACTTAAAACGACCTCAGGTCTGAAAACAATCTATGTAATAGCCAATATGGGTGAAAACGAGATTTCCCTGTACGCAGACGAAACACAACTATTGGAACGGATCGAAAATGTACACAAAAGCGGAACCGGAACCGGTGGATTAATAGAATACACAGATGCCACCCCACCTGCCCTGAACGCCATCGTATTTGCCGGTAGCGAAACCGCCGATCTCAAATCCGTTTCCAGTGGTACACCCAATAGTCCCGTAGGAGTCAACATCGAGCGCACCGTGTCCCGCGTTATCACTACTTCACCCGCATCCTTCGCTGTCAGATGGGGAAGTACAACAACCGACGACATGACAGTAACCATCAGCAAATATTTCATCGCACAAGATGCATACAAAAGCACCGTAGGACAGAACTACTTTGATGCACCCAACGATGACCGTAAAAAAACACTCATCTCCGGGGCTGACCAAAACGACTGGGGTGACATTATTAACCTCTACGACCCGGACGATTACATCGGAACCGGAGCAGCCGATCTGGACGAGAAATATGTTGACATCGTACCCAACCCAGCCACAGAAGCCGCACGCGTAGCTCTGCCCGGCTTCTATATCGGTGAAAACGCAACCAACACCCCCGATAAGGTAGCCCAACACGGGAATACTACCTACGCCTGGATACAAACCCAGATCGCACTCACCAATACCGCAGTAGTCAATGCCGCCGGAGACGCCATTGAATATACAGGGCCGGCCCTGACTGCCGGTACCGTCTTCCACCTTATCCGTGTAAGAGGTGTCCGCGATTACATTACCACTGCTGCCAATGCCACTGCAGTATATAATTATCTTAACGCAGCAGAACGGTACGAAGGAAGCGTATCCAACTTCCCATACCCCGGCGGAAACCTCTACTACCGTGTATTCCTCAACCAGACAGGTACCACCGCGAGCCCGATTACGGCCGACGATAAATACAACGTCTACCGTAACATGTTCGTACACCTCGATGTAACGGCAGTCAATGTAAACCCGAACGACCCCGGAGGTTTCGGAGGAGGTTACCCCGGCGACCCTAACGACCCCAACGTGCCCATCGACCCGTTCACACCCAATGAAGACCCGGATAATCCGGTAAATCCGAACCCACATAGCCCGGAAGAACCCATTGACGAAGATGAGGCGACCCTGCAGGTAAATATCACAGTAGAGCCCTGGACCTATTCTCCAAACGGAGTCGTACTCCAGTAACAGAAACCATTTAAACCATACTCCGGGGCCGGCTTTGTTAGTCAGCCCCGGGATATAGTTCACCCCCGGATAAAAAGAACGATATGAAAACGAAAACAATTCCAATCATACAGATAAGCCTCCTGCTCGCCTGTTTACTCCTTTTTACCACCTGCGTAAAAGAAGACCTCGACGAGTGCGGCACCACCCGGGTATGGATCACACTAAACCCGGACATGTACGAACTTCCCGCAGGAGAACACCAGATACAAAACATACACGTATACATATTTAACGAAAACGAAACCCTGGTAGCAGAATGGGAGGGAGGACCCTACGACTACCGGACAGGACAACCCTGCGAAGTACCCGTAGACCTCGCACCCGGAACCTACCACTTCACCGCATGGACCAACATAGGGCAGCAGTACCAGACCCATACAGCCACCCGGCTAAAAGAAAGTGAGCTCCATCTCCGGAACGACGGAACCGCCCCCTTTACACAAGACATCCCCGACCTGCACTACGCAGCCGGAGAAAAAATAATAGTCAGCCCCCGGCAGGAACACGAATACACCCTCCACCTCATTCCAAACACCTACCGGATCAACCTGGCAGTAAACGGACTACCCGGCAACAACAACGGGAAGCCCTACCAATTCACCCTATCCGACAACAACAGCGCCTACGACTTCAACAACCGTATCGTCGGAAACCAGCCGGTATACACCCACGAGCGTACAGGCACCCTGCAACAAGGCAAACTAAACGCCGGCATCCGTACACTCACCCTACACAACGACCATGCCATCGAAAACATCGGCAAAGAAGACACCGGCGACCGCTCGCCTACGCTTACCCTCCGCGAAAGCACCGGCAGCACCACCCTCTTTACCGGCAACCTGGTAAAGATCATCCGCACCGCCTATGCAAAAGCAGGAAAACAGGCAGACTTCGACAAAACCTACCAATTCGACATCATCCTCTCATTCGATGCCGATATGAACGTCACCATAAGCGTAAACGGATGGACCTACACCCCCAACGGGACAGAACTATAAAAATATAAACATTAAAATCACCCCCATATGAAAACACATACAAACATAAACAACCTATACAAAACGGTACTGGCACTGCTACTTACCACTGTATTCAACGCATGTGTGGACGACGATTGGGGGAGAGGATGTACCCCGGCACAGGCGACATAAAAATAACCCTCACCCTCCAGCTACCCGGCACCCGCACCGGAGCAGACACCCGCGCCATGCCCGCCGACGAAACAACCATCAGCCAGATACAAGTACTCCTGTTCAAACCATCAGGAGGCCCCCTCGTAGGCAGCTATCCCGGCACAGGCATCACCACAGACCCCGGTGAGCCCAGCAAACGCAACTTCTCCGTCGATGTCATCGAAGGCACCTTCGACCTCATGGTCCTGGCCAACTCCAAAGACATCATCGACGCAGCCAACCTCGCCAAAGACATGTCACGTCAGGAAGCCGCCAGCCGCCTGCAACTCAGCCAGAGCAGCAAAATAGCCCATAATGCAAACACCCTCATCCCCTTCTGGGGAGAACTAAACGGAGCCGTCATCACAGAAAACGCAACCCTCGACAACATCTCCATGCTACGCGCCTTAGTCAAAATAGATGTCCTGCTCAACGAAACAGCCAAAGACAAATTCGAACTACAAACCGTCACCCTCTACCACTGGCAGGAAAAAATGGCACTCCTACCCGAACACTACGATAGCGCCGACAAAAAAGTAACCGCCCCCACCAACACCGGAAGCGGACTCATCCCTGTCAGTACCAAAGCCACCTACACCGCCACAGACGGAGAAATCATCAACGACACCATACGGTCCAAAATATACCTCAACGAAACCCCCAACCCCGCAGAAGACGACTTCCCCGTCATGCCCTGCTTAGTCATAGGAGGACAATACAACGGCGAAACCCGCTACTACCGCATAGACTTCTTCCGCCTTGATGAAAACGACCAGCGCACCTACCACGACCTCCTGCGCAACTACTGGTACGAACTAACCGTCACCGACATACTCGGCAACGGCTACCCCAACGAAGAAGACGCCTACGAAGCAAAAGACGACCAGATAGAAGCATCCACCAACGCCATGGACGACGGAGACATGAGCGACATCATCGTGGACGGACAATACTACCTTAAAGTCAACAAAGCAAGCTTCACCCTCGACCGCGAAAAACGCGACGAAGACAGCTTCGGCAACGACCTCACCGTCGAAACCAACCATAGAAACGGCTGGGAAATAACCCGCGTAACCGACCCCGACGACAACGAAGCCGAGATAGACATGGACAACGGCTGGCTGCGCATACTCCCCGCAGACCGCAAAGGCGAAGGAAACCCAGAGGAAACCCCCAGCAGTAAAACCATCAAACTACTGCTCGACGAAAACACCGGAACAGAACCCCGCCATGCCAAAATACACCTACAGGTAGGACGCCTGCTCGACTTCATCGTCAAAGTAACCCAAACCACCGAAACCGTGCTCGAACTATCCGTAGAATACCTCGACGGCAACCCCGTGAGCGAACTCTTCTTCTACGAATACGACGGCTGGGAAGACACCCACGAACCAAAAGAAATACGCGTCCGGTGGTCACCCTACGGCACCGGTTACGATTGCAACGTAGAAGTAAACATGTCCGGCGACGAACTCTTTGCCTTCGGCTCCGCAACCACCCCCATCACCCCCCCCGGCAACCTCACCGACGCCGACGGCAACCATGCCTACACCATCCACCCCGAACCCTTCAAAGAAGACGAAGTCTCCCAAAGGCTGGGAAACCCCTTCCTCCACCGGGGCATGCGCGTAACCTTCCGGGTAACCGACAAAAACAACCCCCAGAAAAGCATCAGCAAAACCATCTACCTGCGCCACCAGCACATGGCCATCATATCCGACAACCTGCGTAAAGCCGAAACACAAGGCCAGCAAGGCAGTTTCAACATACGCTCCAACACCTCCTGGGTCATCGACGAAGTAGTCAACGAAGGCATCCTGCAAAACCCACCCACAAAAGGAACAGAAGGAGGAAACGACATCGGCAACGGCAACCAGCTACTCTACTCAACCACCTCCGCCACCACCCCGGGAAACATGCCCGCCGCCGGGTGGGCAGGCCGCAAAACCACCCTCTACTTAATCGACACACAAGGACGCATCCCCGGACGCATCCCCTTCACCATCACCGGCGTACACAACGACCCCAACTGCTACATCCTCAACCCGGCCGGCAGTGCAGCCGCCCGCACCGTAGACATACCCATCCGCAAACTATTCTGGGCATGGGATATCTATGCCGGACAGGATTTAGGCAACATCGCCCCTACAGACCTCCAGGCCGGTACCAAATGGACTGCCGTCTACCTCAACACCGACCTCAACGGCCCCCAGCAAACCTACAACATACAAACAGAAATTGTACACGACAACTCCAACATACTCGAAGACGTACTACGCGTAACCATCCCCTACAACACAACCGTCAGCGGAAACGCCGTAGTAGGTGTCACCCATCAGGGAAAATGGCTATACACATGGCACCTCTGGATAACCGGCTACAACCCGGACTCCAACAACCCCGGCGACACCCAAACCACCCGGGACGCCCAATTCATGAACCGCAACCTCGGTGCCCTCGAAACTAAAGCAGAAGAATGGAGAGCCTCCACCCACGGCATGTTCTATCAATGGGGCAGGAAAGACCCCCTGCAGGTAAGCACCATTACCACCGGTTCCCCCGAGGTAAACACAGCCAACAACCTCGGCAACACACTCAACAACCCCGACCTCTTCTACCGCGCAACCAGCGGCTATCAGGACTGGTTCACCAACCGGGAGCACAGAAGTTATCAAAACGATTACCTCTGGAACGACGATAAAAACAACAAAGGCATATTCGACCCCTGCCCCGAAGGCTGGAGAGTAACCGGCAACAAATGGGGCGAGCCAACGAATCAATGGACCAATATGGCCACTCATTTCAATTCCTCGGAAGTTAGACATTCCAACGGCCGGATTATTTCAAGAGAGTACTATGATAATACCATTGATGACCCAGCCGTATATTTCTATGCCGGGGCAGTAGACGCGGCAGGGAACTGGGGGCGCCACACCTTAAGCACAGGAGACCAAGAAAGCAACTTCCTGTATAATTGTACTCCCCCCCATGATAATCCGGCTTTGGGAGCCGGACTGAGCCGTCCACGGAACGGTGTTAACACAAATAACCCTTTCCTCCGGGCAAATGCCATGCCGGTGCGATGTACCAAAGAAAATTAATAAATAAAACATAACATTATGAAACAGAATAACAGCCTCCTCTATTTCATCGCTTTCACGATAAGCCTGCTCTTCATACAAGCATGCAGAGACGATGACAGAGACCTCCTGCCACCCGAATCCAATCCCCAGGGGCAGGCCATCTTCACCCTGAATGTGCCCAAAAAAAAACGGCACCGAAACCCGTGCGATGGACGACGAACAGGAAGACGCCATCACCCACATGACATTCCTCGGATTCGTAACTACCAATAACACAGAACAACTCGACTTTAGCGTCGAAGTAGGCCCGTCCGGCATCACCCGTAATGCTACCGACAAAAAAATACACCATCACAGCCACCCTCAAAGCCGGCACCTACTCCTCCATCGTATTGCTCGCCAACTGCGGCGACATACTCAATAACAACCCGTCCCTGCTGACCGACGGAACCCCTAAAACCGACATCGAACAAGGCCTCACCGCCACACTGGGCGACGGCAGCAAATGGAATGCCAGCTCCACCAACCCCACCCCGGCACCCATGCACGGCGAAGTCAGCGGAGGCAGTTCCGGCATCGTTATCGGTAACGGACAGAACCCCTTCAACGGCATCCCCATGACCCGTATGACAGCCCGTATCAACCTCACCAACAACGACCCCGGCAACTTCACCGTAGAACACATCCACCTCTACAACCTCCGCCGGAGCGGGCAAGTAATACCCGGCCAGACACCCCCCCACACTCCCGGCCATAGCCCTGCGCCACACCCAACCCCTCCAATACGGGCCCGGAAACAACGAAATATACATCTTTGAACAAGACCCCAGCGACGGACAACCCGAAAGCAACAAACCCTTTATGCTCGTAGGAGGAGAATACAAAAACTCCGGCACCACCACCTGGTACCGCATCGACTTCGTCAACCGCGAAAACGAAGGCACCCCCAGGCAGACAATGAATTTATCCCCCTCATCCGCAACCGGGGATACACCTTCACCATAGAAGAAGTAAACGGACCCGGCTACGACGACCCCGCCGAAGCCGCCCAATGCCTGCCCATAAACATAGTAAGCCGCATCCTCGTATTCGACGACGGCGGAATCGAAAACATCCTGTTCGACGGACAATACTACCTCGCCATCAGCCATGAAACCATGGAATTCGACAAAGACGCCGCCACACAAGTACTCCACATAGAAACAGACAACCCCCTCCAATGGAAAATCGAACAACAAGGCGGAACCAGTTGGCTACAGGTAGACCGGACAACCCCCGGCACAACCGACGACGGCAACATAGACATCACCGCCAGCGCCTACGATAACGCCAGTGAGCCTCGCAAAGCCACCCTGCTCATCTCCGCCGGAAAGCTTGAATATGCCCTACCCGTAGAGCAATCCTACCTCGACGCCATCTCACTCGAAATCATACACCCCGAAACCCGCGAACCCATCAACGAAGTACTCTTTCGCAGCAACCCACTCGACGGAGGAGGCTCAGCCTCCACCAACCCCCGGTTCACCGTCAAATGGAACGGCCCCCAATGCCAGGTAGATATAAGTATGCTCGGTAACGGCTCATCAAACTACCGGCCGGACTAACCTCCGGAGCCACCCTGAGCACCAACGAACAAACATTCGAAATCAACCCCGATGCATTCCAGCGGGCAGAAGTAGACCCCGAAACCGGCAACCCCTTCCTCGAAGAAGGAGCAGCCGTCACCTTCACCGTAGAAAACGGCCAGCAAACCGAAACCCGCACCATCTATATCCGGCATGAATGCATATCCATCGTCATTGACGACCCCCAACCCTTCTACTACATGGGCCACGAATACAACTTCCGCGTCCGCTCCAACACCACATGGGAAATCACCGGCGCAACCACCGAACTCCCCCAACTATTTATGAACACCAACGGACAAGACTTCACCTCCGTACTCAACACCACCGGAGGAAACGACAAAAAAGACGGCAACCAATTTACCGTACAAGTAGAAACACCCGCCCTCAACTCCAGTCTCCAGCTCTACGGAATAGGCAGGGCAGGGCGCAAAATGAAACTCACCTTCACCGACGATGCCGGCATAGCCCCACCCCTCACAAAAACCTTTATAGCCGTCACCCAGGACCCCAACTCCTACCGCGTACGCAACGGAGGAGGAAACTACACAGGAGGAAACCTGCCCGGTAGCTATGGCAAAATCACCTTCCCCATACGCAAACTCTTCTGGGCATGGGAAGCCGACCTCGAAACCGAACTCAACCCCGCCACATCAGGCCCCCTCAACCTCTCCGCCGAATTAATCTGGCAAACCTCCGCAGGGCTCATACAAAGCGGCGCATTTGAATTCAAAGACGAAGGCGGACAAAACGATTGGCGCGACTACTGCGTCAGCCTATGGAGTGACAACCGGCAGAACACCCGCGACCTGTTAGGCAATGCCCTCATAGCCATAAAAAACGGCAATGAAATCCTATGGTCGTTCCACATCTGGGTAACCGACTACTTCCCCGACAACACCCCCGCCATGGGAAAAACATTCACCAACACCGCCGCAGGCATCAACCCCGCACCCGTACATATGGACTACAACCTCGGAGCAACCATCTCCTACACCCAGTTCGACCCCCACCAGTCCGTCGTAGCCGAACCCATCGTATCCCCCGCCATAGGAGGACTCTACTACCAATTCGGCCGCAAAGACCCCATCCCCGGCCCCCGGCAACTATCCACTGCAGGAACACATACCCTCAACGAAAACAATCAGCTAAGTGTAGTAAACACCAATAACCAACGGGTATACACCACCTTCCAGACCGTATCCGAACCCAAAAACCTGCGGAATAGCATCCAGAACCCCACCATTTACTACACAGGTGTTGCCGGTCTGAACGACTGGTACACAACCAGTATAAGCCGGACCGACCAAAACGACTTCCTATGGACAGATAAAGAAGGAATGAAAGGCCTGTACGACCCCTGCCCGGTAGGTTGGAAAATAGGCAAAAATTCCCCTTCCGATTATGCAAATCTGGGAGATTATTACAGTTTCACGCCCAATAGAGGAACCTGGGCCAACCTCACCAACACCAACCGCTTCTATCTACCCTCTACCGGCTATCTGAGAAATCCTTCCGGCTCCTCAGGCACATACGCAGAACTAAGAAATTACATGACGGGCGGTTATCTCTTTGACTCTCAAATCGTAGACGGTGAGGCACTCGGCGTAAGAGACGATAATGAAGAGCTTAACATATCCTGGTTAGTTTACCGCGCCGCCGCCCGTCCCGTCCGCTGCGTACAAGACACCCACAATTGGAACAGCAAACACTACTAAAACATGAAAAAAAGATAGAGAAATATGGATTTAAAACAAATTATTCACTATAAAATTAAATGTCATGAAATTAAAAACAAGTATGGCTGTAGTTTTAGCAGCCAGTATGCTAAGCGCATGCAACAAAGATAAAGACGACACCCCAACAGTTGTAGAAGGAATCCCAACCTACGCACAGATTGAAATGTATCTGCCGGGGTATAATGAAACCAAAGGCCTCTTCCCGGATGGTACCGGAGGTACGGATAACGGAGGTACTGCCACCAAAAAAGCAGTCACCGAAGTCACCGTCTACGTGTTCAATGTAGTAGGCGTACTCGAAGCACAGGAAACCTTTACGCCCACCAACCCCCTGACCCCCGAACAACGAGTATTTAAGGCTACCACCGGTATGAAGTCCATCTTCGCACTGGTGAATATACTACCTGTCAATCTGCCCACTACCAATTTGAACAGCACCACCCTGCTCAATTTTCTGGAGTCCCTCAAAGACACCCCTGCACTAACCGGCTCCAATGCAATTGCTGTAGCCAGCAATTTCTGAATGTCCAACAGCAATGCAGAAACAGCCACTTTAGGTGAATGGGACGGTACGGGCACTGCCCCCTTGCCAATACAGTTGTCATTGATGTACACCGGATGGTTGCCAAAATTGGTGTTGAATTCAACCCCCAATCGCAGGAGCCGGTAGGAACCCTTATTAACGCCACTGACAACCCGGTCATGTACAAAATCAAAAACAACCCGGTACAAACCCGCCTTTTCTCCAGGCGCGACGACGGGTTTCTGGTCACCCCCTTCTACGACGAAGCAACCATCGTCCCCACCCGGTACTGGGGAGAAGCCGATGCAGCCTATAAAACAACCTCTGTAGGTACAGGCAATATATTTAACACTACCTCCATTGGCTACATGCTTGAAAACAGCAACAAAAAGCCACGAAAAGGCAACGCCACGTACATTGTAGTCCGTGGAAAATACGAACCCGCAGAGTTAGTAAATGCAGCCGGCGAGTCGCCTACCGCAACCAACCCCAATGCGACCGGCACATTTTACCGGGTAAAAAATAAAACCACCGATATATACACACCACTCTTTTACCATGCCGCACCCACCCCGGCTGCTACCGATACAGTCATGGTATATACCGATGGAATTGCCTATTACGACCTCTACATAACCGATACGGAGAATTCGATTGCAGATATAGATAAATATGTAATCGAACGCAACACCATGTGGTCCGTCACCATTGTATCCGTAAGCGGTTGTGGCGAGCCAAACGAAAATGAACTGCCCGCCGTTAAAAAGCCCGAAGACCCCCTCGATGTAGACACCTACCTACAGGCAGAGATCCACGTAGAAGATTGGATACCCCGGGCACAGGAAGGAGGGATCTAACGATTTACAAGAGGCTGATCCCAAAGTCCCTTGTTACCTGTTCCCCGCGAAGGCGGGGATCGCACCAGAACTGTAATGAAGTTCCAGCTTGTAAGCCAACAAGTCCAAAGGACTTGCATGTGCATAACCGCGGGTAACACCCGGGGTAGGTTGCACCCCATCCGGGGTGTAGAAAGAGTAGGTAGATGTTACCACGGGTGTTACCCGCGGTTATGCACATGAGACCCCATCCGGGGTCATGGCTTACCATTTATAACCCAATCCCCCAAAAAGCGGACTTTTGAGCCAACCTCATAAAGCGAAAGTTTTACACAGTCTTTCAGAAGGAAGAGAATAAAAACAAAAAACAAAAACATGAAACGACACCAAACACACCTGCCCCAAAATGCGCTGGCAGCAGTCTATCTCCTGCTTCTGTCAGTATCCTGCCTGAAAGAAGACAACGACAACTGCCGCGCTACGATCCGGTTACATTTCACATACACCTTCAATCCCGAGTACACAGACCTCTTCACAGGCCATGTCAACGACCTGTTCCTCTATTTCTTTGATGCCAACGAGGTCTACCACAAGCACATCCCAATAGACGCCACCCGTCTGGAACCCTCTAACACCCTCACCCTGGAAATAGAAGAAGGAGACTACAAAATAATAGCCATAGGCAACCCCGACCCCACCTCCTACCAATTAGACCCTGCCCCCGGTATGGACAAACCGGGAGTAACCCTTATAAAGGACACAAACGGAGAAATACCCCATGCCCACCGACCTGTTCTATGGCGCAGCCACGCTTACCGTCACACCAAATACAGACCAAACAATAGAAATACCCATGGTACGCGATACCAACAACATCAACATCCTGCTGGCCGCTTCCGGCAGCAGCGAAACCCCATCCGGTTCCGGCTATACCGTACGGATTACCAGCTCCAACGGAGCCATCAACTTCGAAAATAACACGGTACCTCTACCGGCTATATACAAACCAGTATATTCGGAAACCGAATACAAGAATGCCCCCTATCATCAGGCATATTTCAAAATATTCAAACTGGCCCTGGGCGACGACACCACGATTGAACTCTATCGGGACGGAAACCTGGAGCACTCCGACAAAGTAGTTCCCCTCATTACAGAGAACTTCCCAAAAGTACAAACCAACGAAGACCTGCTGCGCTATTGCGACTACCAGTTCGTGTATAAACCAGATGAAAAAGGAGTATATGTACTCTCTTCCATCACCGTAGGCGACTGGACCAGGCAATTCGACCAGCAAAGTGGCATATAAACATTTCAAACACTAAAAAACTCCCAACATGAAACAAATCCCCCTGATAACCGCTTTCCTGCTCTCCGGAATACTAAGTACCGGATGCGTAGATGAAGATCGTGACAAACATGGTGATCCCGGTGCAGAAGAAATGGACCTGGTAATAACCATCCATACTCCCCCCCACTATAACCACCCGTGCCCTCACAGAAGCAGACGAAACCCGGATTGCCACCTTAGATGTGATCGTATTCCGGGATAACGGCACCACATCCCCCGAAACCTATCTCTACAAAACCCACGCCACAGACTTTACCGTAAACGGCGACGAAACAACCGTAAAGATAGGCCTCAAAAAAAGCACAGCAGGAGAAAAGCACCGGCTGGTATTTATAGCCAACCAGGCCACCGAAATAGCCGCAGTAGAAAGCAACTGGGCCACCACAGATACAAAAAACGAAGTACTCGAAACCATCATTTTTGACGCCTACCCAGCCACAGAAACAGACGAAACCAAACGGGTGTGGGACACCACCACACCGCGCTACCTGCCCATGTGGGGAGAAGCCGACGCCACCCATGTAATAACCAATTCCCTGCTCGGCAGTTCCATCGGTACCATCCGGATGCTGCGGTCGGTAACTACAGCCGATATCCGGTTAAATCCCGATGCAGCCAATAATAATACGCCGCAATCGTTTCCCCACTTCAGGCTGAAAGACGTGAAACTCTACAACGTACCCCAGAAAGGATACACCGTGCCCAACCCCGACTACGTTACAAAAACCGCCAACACCCTGCTGGTGACCAGGCCCACCTACTCCGACACCTTTACCCGGAGAATTATCCATTACGTGGCAGACACCTCCCAGGGACAAGATGAAAATGGGATGAGCCGGGTCATCTATATACCGGACGCACCCAACCTCACCCAGGCCGGTGCGAATATAGACGATGCGGAACAAACCTGCCTGGTGATTTCCGGCTATTATGGAGACGGTAATACCACCACCGAAACCTGGTATCGCCTCGACTTCATAAATAGTTTATCTCCCACCGAAAACCTACGCTACGATATCCTCCGCAATCACTTTTGCAGTTTTTTAATCACCTCCGTAAACGGCCCGGGATACGACACCGAAGAAGAAGCATTTAATTCAGCCCCGGTAAACATAGAATCAACCGTACTGGTCTGGGACCAATACAACATGAGCGACATTATATTTGATGGAACCTACTACCTGGCAGTCACCAAAGGAGAATACATCCTAAGCCGCGAAGCGCAGGGTGCCCCCGATGAAGACAACAAACTAACAGTAGAAACCAATGCAGAAGGCTGGACCGCAGCCGTGTGGGGAAACAGCGAAGGAACCACAGCCGTGCCCAATGACCCGGTTACAGGCTCGCCCTGGCTCTCCATCACCCCCACCTCAGGCACCGGCAATCCAAACGACCCGGGAAGCATCATCAGCATCAACATGCCCCGCAACGGAGGAACCGCACCGCGCACCGCCTACATCCTCATCACCGCCACCTCCAAACTCAAATACATAGTACGTGTCACCCAATTAGCAGAAGAAGTACTAAAACTCACCCTGTACGACAAAGATATGAACGAAGTAACCCCCGGAGAAGTAGTAAACCGCGAAATATTCCCCTGGGAAGAAGAAGAAACCCTGGTCTACTACCTCGAATGGCTACCCAAAGAAGCCACCGTAGAAGTATTATTTCAAAATGGCAACAGCGCAGAAAACGGCCTGCTGGACACCCCTTTCTCCAATACCCCACCTCCCTCCGGAACCCCCTTTACCGACCCCGAAGGACGGAAAATGCTACTGTTTACAATCCCGAATTACGATAAAAAAGAAATAGACAGTGAGAACGACTTCGGATTTCCCAAACGCGGGTTTAAATACACATTCACAGTGAAACACGCAGCAGAACCCGATGTCGTAAAAAGTTATCTCTGGAAAGACGAACAAAAAACAGTACAGGTATTAAACACCCCCGCCGGCAAACAACAAGGCACCTACCCGGGCGTAAAATACCGCTACAACACCCCCTACCAACTGGTAGTAGACGATACGGAAGACGCATTAGACACCCAGTCCAAAAGCGACCTCCCCACACGGGTCAACACCGTGACAGACGTACGCGAATCATACCGCATTTTCAGGGTAAACACCAACACCGATCTATCACAAAGCAAGGGATACGATGGCCGCAAAGCCACCCTTCGGTTCATAGCCCCGGACGACCCCACAAAAGTATTTTACGAAACCGTAGTAGAAAACTTATACAACTACCCCAATTCCTACATGGCCACCACATCAGAAGGCAGCATTGAATTTCCACTACGTAAAGCCTTCCAGATATGGGAACACGAATTGCCCGGCGAACCACTACCCGGCGGAAATCTGCGTATGGAAGTAATATGGACCGAAAAAGACGGCCTGATCAGCAATATAAATATAACTCCCAACAGCGACATTCAAAAAAGCACAGCCCACGTTTATTTTTCCGGCAACACAGCAGATAATGTAGGCAACGCAGTAGTAGGATTATTTTCAGGCACTGAAATGCTCTACAGCTGGCATATCTGGCGAATCGACTACGACCCCAACGTCCCGGCCGGCCAGACAACCCATTCGCTTCCCGGTAATTTCATCTATATGGACCGGAACCTGGGAGCCATGGAAAACAACGTGCTCATAAATCCGCTACCCGCAACAAATGGCACCCGCATAGGCCTATACTATCAATGGGGCCGGAAAGACCCCTTCCCCGGGCCAAACGACCTGCACGACACAGACCGCGAGTATACCCCCGCTTACCGGCAGCCCGTATACAGCCCTTCCAACCGGCAACCGGCAACCCGGGAAATCGCCGCCGGCACACTCAACAACCTGAAAAACAGCCTGCAAAACCCTCACATTCTATATACCAGCCCCAATGAACCTTACGAATGGTTCACAACAGATGTAAACCACAGAAGAGACGACTTCTGGATGAATAAATATTGCGGTGCCAAAGGCATGTTCGACCCCTGCCCCGACGGGTGGCGGGCCCCTCATGATAAATTTCCGGCAGACCCGGCCGTAGGAAAGATTGCGTGTTGGGCACAATCTCCGATAGGCGGTTTCCACACCGATAATAAATTCGTATATGATATGCAATACGGCGTACCACCGTACCAGGGATTAGGGTATTATTTTTTAATATCAAAATTGAGTGAAAGGGGGATATTTCAACAAAACGATAACAGACACGAAGAATGGTATGGAATGACATCAGAAGAGATGATGCAATGGGGATTTATGGGCGGAAAACTCTACGGGTCGAACTTTGATGGAAGTAATCATGAAGGATATGCCAATGGTGGCACAGGAAAAGCAGCAGCCCGCCCTCTGCGCTGTATCAAAGACGACCCCACCTACTGGACCTCCCGCCAGCGCGCCCTGACCGAACAATACGACCACCGCGCAGTCCCCTGAAAACAGACTCCATGGGTTTTCCGTACCCATGATCCTCTCCTGGATAATCTTGTTTAAATACAGGATTAGACCTATCTTTAACTAACCTATTATTCGTTTTTTGACAACGCTACTATACCCAAAAAGTTCTCTCTTATCTACCGATAGAGAGAACTTTTCTTTTTCCGGTTTACTAACCACGGAATATCCATCCCGCGGTTAGTCACATACAACCCCTCACGGGGTAAACCTAATAGATAATAGATATATATAGAAAAAATAATTATAAAACAGGTTACTCCAGCAAATGCCCCGCCACATGATTGTTAGTTATATGTCTGATTATATATATCCTTTGCGTGCAACGTGAAGAAGAAATACCATGTAGGATATTTTCTCTTTTGATAAGACACATACCATAAACCTTTTCCATATCTTGAAAAATAAGGAGGTGCTTTATATTTCATTTTTAAATGGATGGTAGTTTCCATAGTTTGCGTCAAAGAATCTACATAGTTTGCTGCAAACTCTTCAAAACCAAAATACTCTTTTTCATAAGTATTTTTACTAATTCCTGAAGATAGCGTTTGGAGGTTTTGGTATAAATCACATGGGCCAGGCCCGCTCTTCCACTCATTTCTTATTAAATAATTCATGGATATATTACCGCATCTCTTTTCTTAGTTCATCCCCTGTTATACACTCCTGTAAATCTTCCTCTGTTAAAGGCAGGATTTCCATTTCTTCCTGTATACCATATTCTATCATGGGTTCGCTAATCCTACTCTTCTCAGTATTTGCCGGCTCGTGATTATATTCCTTTTCCATAAGTTAAACTGTTTGATTATTACCTGCAAAGATAAAAGATTTCGGATATGGCATGTTCTTTAATAGATAGTTTTATAACACTTTTCCCATCCTACAATTTATGTGTGCTCCCTCCGGAAATCCTCCACAATAGCACGCTGACGCTCAAAAAAAACCTGACGCTCCGGATAAGCAATCCCACAAATAGGATTTGAACAGCGAATCCATCCATCTACCCAATCCCGAAACACATAAAATATCTCAGAATTGTGGTGAATAACCGGATTAAACCCCTGCGCATAAAAAATACCACAACTTATATCCGTACTCTTCAACAAATAGATATCATTATAAAACGGCATATCCGAATAAAAGATCTGAATCTCCTGTCCCGAATCCAACTCCATGCCCCCTCGCAAATCACCTCTGCCACACGCAGTAAATCATCTACATCATTCAAAACAAATATCAACTCATCCTCCGAAATAAGACCTATCTTTCGGAAAAAAGCCAAATCCAGCGTAAAATTCCGAATCATATCACCATCCATAACAAAATTCAAATGCCCGATAGAAGCAAGCCTCCCTATACACACGTTTCACATCCCCGAACGCATCCCTATCACCCAACAGCGAAAAAGGGGGTATCTCCGCAAAACCATTGTTAAAATACAACCATTTCAAATGAGCAACTTTTAGCAACCATTCATAATTAAAACAACTAATCAAAGGTAAACTCCTGCAAACCCCCGTAAACTTCGAATAACCCGCCCCGGCCACCTGCTCAAAAACATCACACGTGGTATTCATCGCATATAAATACCCATCCTGCACCGGTAAACGATCACTCCTCACAAGACCCATCGGATACCTATCCACACATGAGCCATCCATCATTAAATCCTGGCATGAAACAGAAAGAACATCAGTCACCCGTACCAACTCATCCCACGAAAAAGACCTTTCCCCCCTCAATTTACGATAAAAAGTATTCCGTTTCATACCCAGCATACCTGCCACCAACTCCATCCGGTTAGCATCCTCCGGAAATTTTTTGCAGATAACCGTATTCAACCTCTTAAGTAACAATTGATAATCCATAGTACTATAATTTTTGAAGAGTAACAAAAAATCAGCCTCCCAGCTCCACCTTAAAAGCCTCAAGAGCCTTACGCTGCACATCCATAAACACCCGTCTCACATGCGTCCCCGTCTGACTGATAAGCGTAGTAGAATGTCGCCAGAAATCAAACCACCTACCCATCGTATTACATACATCCACGCTCCGGGTAACCACCGGATTAAGCGGACTCACATAAAACACTCCAAACCGGACCCGATCACTCTGCACCACATACATATCACCCGGTAAAAACATATCCGTACAATAAATCTACACCTCTTTTCCCCCTTCCACATACCCATTCATACAAATCTTCTCAAACAACTCCAACCCATTTTCAATCTCCAGAGCAATACGTATAGCCTCCTCCCTGGTAATACGACCCGTCAGGTAAAAGCGTTTAATACTATTAATATAATTCTCCACCACACGGTTACTCACAATATATGCAGACTTCTTCAGCGAATGAACAGCCGAAATATACTGCTCCATTAATACCTGCTCTTCGGGAGAATAAACAATATCGGACAAAGCAGTCACCGGCAAAGTACCTTTATAGAAAAAAAGCCGCTGATACTCCCAGAAGCGGGCCACCCAACTAAAAGACGGGTTCAAAATATCAGGAAACGTATTGCAGGTAGCATAAAAAGTAGAATCATCAGACCGTGCAGCCAGCGAAAACAACTCTACCGGCCATGCAAATATCTCATAGCTTTCCTCACCACACAAAGACAAATCAGGTTGAATAAACTCCATAGGAAACCTCGTACTACGGCTACAGGCGGTAAAAATCTCATCTACCGGAATATCCAGTTCCCCACAGATAACCGCTATCTCTTCCACCGTAAAAGGAGCATCACCCGACAACCTGCGGGACATTATAGAAGGGCTCAAACCCAAAACATTCGCAATTTTTCTCTGATAACCCTTTTGGTCATTATACCTTAAAGCCAGAGCCAGCTTCAAATTCTCTAACAATTCAACATATTTCATAAGAGGACGTTTTTATAATTACAAACCAAAACTAAAACATCCCATCCAAATAACTCTGGCAAATTTTACAAACACACCTCTCCCAAAAACACATAATTACAAACAAAAAAAACACCCCCACCCCCACCACGGATAAATATCCCGGATAAACACAACAAAACATACCCCAAATCCCCCGTCACGGTTATCAGGACATATATATGGACACAGCCACGGACAAATAAAAATCAGGAAACCCTAAAGAGAAGATAACATCTGCGACAGATAACCACGCTGCCGCTGGAAAAAAACAGAACGCTCCAGTTCATTACTCTCCGTAATCAACATAGACGATTTCAACATAGACCTGAACCAACTCTTAAAACTATCAAACGTCTTGGAATTAACCGTCGCCAGAGGATACAACCCCAACATATACACACACCCACAATTAATATTCGTACTCTCAATAAACATAAAATCATTCTTCACCGGCCTTTGCAACACATAAATAGCAATCTTATTACCCGTCTCAGGTATTCTACCCGTTATACAAATCTCTTCAAAAGAGGTAAGCAATAAAGAGAGATCCTCACACATCTTCAAAACATCCTCATACGAAAAAACATTCATCCTATAAAAAAGACAAATCATATCACACGCCTCTTTCAACATCTCCGGAGACACAATATAAACAGACGACTTCATAGCAGTGACTGCATGGACAAACCGGTTAATCACATCTTTGTACTCCCTGTTCTCCCTCGCCTCAGCCAAAGATGGAAACTCGAATGTACCCAGATTATGAGACCATATATAAAAAAACAAAATCCTCGCCCATTCCCGGTTATACCAAAAAATCGTTGGTAAAGAGAGTGTAGCAAGTCCCATAGAAGACTCATCCGATTGACAAGCCAATCGATAAATATCCTGCACCCTCTGAATATTTTCCTCCACTCCATTCAACTGATATTCGTAACCAAACAACTCCAGAAAATTCTGCTTATCATCCTTAGGCGCATACATCCGGTCCAACGAAAGCCCAAACTCCCGTGCCACATCAAACACCTCAGACAAACTAAACTTAATATCCCCGTTCAGCCTCCTCTGTATTCCCCTGCGTTCCATCCCCAACCTCTCAGCAATCAACGAAGAAAAATCCTCAACCCCCGGATATTTATCCTTCAATTGTTCCCTAATCCCCCCAAAAACCACATCATACTCCATAACATATAAAGTTAAAGATTGAACACAGATAAATAAACCCCTCAAAGATATTAAGTTTTTCTAACTTTTCATATAACCTCTTTCCCCTCTGAGTTGAATATAGAGAGAGAATTTACAAAGACTTTCCCTTCATAAAAGCCTCAAAGAAAACATCCCGATACGAATTACCGATAGCTATCTCGTACTTCTTAATAAACACATCATTATTATCAAACGACTCAATCTGATTCTTATTCACGATGTAGGAACGATTTATCCGCAGAAAAGTATTTTTAGGTAGTAATTCATGGATGTTCTTCACATTCATACGAGTGATGAGGCGTTGTTCATCTAATTGGATGATCACATAATCCTTTAGTCCCTCAATGAAAAGGATATCTTTTAAGTTTACTTTGAAGAATCGTCTGTCGGACTTGGCAAAAATACATTCATCCTCCACATTATCCACACTCTTTTTATCCTCATCCAGCAATAGCGAGTGATAAGTGATTGCCTTGTCTACAGCTTTCCGAAACTTAGCAAAGTCAACCGGCTTTACCAGATAGTCTATAGCATCCACCTCGTAACTATCGAGCGCATACTCGGAATAAGCCGTTGTAAAAATAATCAATGTATGTTTCGGGATGGTGCGGGCAAATTCGATACCATTTATTCCCGGCATTTGAATGTCCAGAAACACCAGGTCTACCTCCTTCTGTTCCATGAAAACGGAAGCCGTCTTTGCATTGCTGAACGTATCTAAAAGTTCCAACTGAGGTATCTGGGTTACCAGCTTTTTTATTCCCTGACGAGCGATGGGCTCATCATCTACAATAATGCATGTCATAATTTTAATGCTAAATTAACGGTATAAGTTGTATCAGTTTTTATCTGTTCCAATACATAATTTTCTTTATAAAGCAAGTCCAAACGGCGTTTTATATTTGCCAGACCAATTCCTCCTATCTTTTTTTCTGCCTGATCCTGCGATATGGAGTTCTCGCAAATAAACTCCAGGTTATTATTGCGGACAGCAAATGAGAGATGTACATAGGATACTCCCCCATCGTTATGATTGTGCTTTATGGCGTTCTCAACAAACGGTATAAAAAGCAAAGGAGCTACCTGTACATGGTTTATGTCTCCCCTCTCTGATATCATGTATTCAAATTCATCGCGCCTTGTTTTCTCTAAATCCAGAAAATCTCTTAAAAAACCGATATCGGCACTCAGGTCTACCTGGTCACGTGTACTGTCTGTCATTTGATAGCGTAACAGATCATCCAGTTTAATAAGTATCTGGGATGACATACGGGGATTTTCGTCTATCAGTATATTTGCATTGTTCAACATATTGAAGAGAAAATGCGGATTTATCTGGCTTTTGAGAAACATTAGCTCTGTAGCTAAAGTGGCTGCTTTCAGTTCTTCTGCACGTTGATTATCTTCCAACCATTTTTTGAATGAGAAAAATGCTGATACGGCTACAATCTGCAAAGCAAATGTCAGTGCGGATGTCAGCAACATCAACCACATATTCCCAGGCTGACTCAGCAAAAAATCAAGTCTCGTTTTCTCCACTATCGAATATATGACAAGCATGATGAGTACACAAAGGACAATGAGCACAATAACCGACAGGATATATTTCAACCTCTTACCTTTCTCTAAATAGCGAGGCACGAGCACATAAGCGTTGGGATAAATGGTCATATTTAGAATCAAATACATTCCCAGAAATCCGATAAGAAGATCTGTAGAAAAATGGAGTTGCCCAGGAACCGCACAGAATATATCGGCGGCATAGATCAATGCAAATAACTGTACCAGCACATGCCTGTGAACATGGTATTTTTTGTCGGACAGATAATATAATATAGCCTGTTTTTCTTCCGGATTTGTCATAACTCTGATATATTTATGAGTTGAAGCATCGTTTTACCTCCCTCTATAAACAAAGAATACCTGTTCGGATAGATAAGTTCTAACCGCTTACGTATGGCAAAAAGTTCGTTATCCAACAACATTTCCTGATAATCGGACTGACATACAAAGATTAGTTTGGAGTTTTCCGTATGAAAACAAATTTCTAAGAGTGTGGTTTTATGCTCCATTGCTCTGTCAACCGATTGCTGGATGAACGGAATAAACAACATAGGAGAAACAAACACATCCTTGGTTACAGTTTTATCGTCAAGTTTATAATGGAGGCCTTTGCAATACAGCCGGCTTAATTCCAAATACTCTTTCAGGAAATTTATTTCACTCCTTAGCAGTACTTTATCTCTCCCTGAGTCGTATAACTGGTATCTTAACAACTGTCCTAATTTCATTAGCATCTGGTATGCTTTTGCAGGTTCAGCTTCCACAAGAACAGCCGTCCGGGTGAGAATTTTGGATAAAAACGCAGGGGATATCTGTTCTTTTAAGCGGTTTAATTCCGATTTTATATTCTCTTGCTCCATGCGGCTGGCACGCTTATTTTCCTGCACCTGATACTTGAATAATATGGTGGCGGAAGTTCCAAGTATGCAAAGCATGTTTATTACAGATGTAGGAATATACTGAATAAACACCAGTAAATTATACGAGGTTATTTTCGGCGGTAATCCCCAATGTACCCGTGCTATATTCTCCATCGCCATCAAAGAGAAGATTTGAAAAAAGATAGTAAGAAAGAGACACAACAAATACGCCTTGTAGTTTTTATTGATCAGATACCGGGGCACAAAATAATAAATATTGACATACAGTGATATCACATATACAGTCATGGTTATAAGACTAAGAGTAGAAATGGAACTTCCGATACTCTCCATACTATCTCTGAACATATAAGATGTTTGCCGGTATGATATCAAAGCGAATGCGAGAATAAACAGGATATGCCTCCATATCCTGTATTTAGGTTCGACAATAAGCTCATATAATTTCGACTTTAACATGTTCCTGTTTTTTAATGAGACGCAAAGATAGATTAAAAATCAAGCCTGTACGTTACGTTGAAGAGGGAATTCTTCAACCAGTGGGGGTTTATCATTTCGGTTTTCAAGTTGTATTCGTGTCCAAAATATTCTTTATAACTGGTAGCATTGGTTTGTGTAGGTTTACTCTCTTGTGTAAATACGTTTATTGAAGACAAGCGGCTAAAAATTGGCATTACGAAAATGTATACCTGTTTCATGATAGATGCATTTTATAAAGTTGCTACTAATTATTATTTAATTACTTATCGCTTTCCTGAAAAAGAACTTCTTACCCCTCAGTACCACGACCGTTGCCAGTATACATAAAAGCACCGTCTGGATAATCTTACTGTCAGGATGCGGAGCGAATAACTCATTAAAAAGTCCTGCAGTGATATGAAAAACGATAGCCACCATAATATTACGTCCTGTTTTGTAATACAACCAGTTCATTAAGATGACAAACGGGATCATACTCACTAAAAAATTCACACCATATATCCATCCTTCATGCACCAGATTACTTTGGTAATAATCCCTGATCATTGAAAGTGGCATGTGCCATATTCCCCAGAGGATTCCAAATAAGAGAGAAGTATTGAACAAGTTGAATTTGCTTCTCAGGCTGTCTGTTCCATAGGAATGCCAGGCCAGTTCTTCAATGACGGGGCAAGGATCAACAGAAACCACACAGGGAAGATTCCTGATGAGAAAGTAAAATTTCCTGTAATGATAAATTGTTCAGGATGATATCCAAACAGTAAAGAAATTCCCATAGCCAACATAATACTAAACGGCATGATCAGGCAGGTCAGCAGGGCATACCCCGGTTTTATATCCTTAAAATTGAAGAAACGTTTAGATATATCCCGGCGCAGCTCCCTATTTCCATCGGTCATCCAATAGACCACACCTAACGGAGCCAATAGTCCGGTACAAGCCAGGATACTCGCCATTCGGAGATACTTATCCTGATAAGGTTCTATCCAGCTTATTTGCCCGGCAGCAAACCAAAATACCCACGGGATAAGGGTGGATAAGATAAAGAACAAGGCGGGCTTATTATACTTGCTTACTACTTTCGGATTGGCTATTAATGTTTTCATTTTCACTGTATATGTTTGTATGTATACTTCAAAAATACAGGAGAATAGCACACTGATTTTTAATTTGAGACGAATAGAGGAGATTTAGAGATGGAAGAGGTTCGTTTGTATACCAGGAGTGTCATATAAAGGCTTCTACATAGCATTTTCATACTTAATTTCCGAACAAATATAGGATAAAAATGGATGCCTTTACATTGTGGCATAGAAATCATAAAAATTTAATTTCTTATCGATCTTAGGCTTTAAAAACTGTTTAACCAGATAAAAAACCTCTGGGTTTTCCGGCTGAAATTAGATTAAACGTTAAATCTATAAACCTGCTACCATCTGCAAAAGTTATAACTATAATAACTTTAAAATTTAAAAACATGGCACATGACTATTTAATCCATAGCAATGAGGTTCATTTAATCAACCAGGAAGAGATACATAGAGCGATTACTGAGATGATCAATCAACTGCATGTAGCAGCCGGGTCAATAGACGGATTTGACATCTATAAAGTAGTGGAAGCTTACTTCACCAACCTGGACAAAAGACATGAGATTAATGAACTATTAAATATTCCGCAGGATGCTGAATATTATGCAGAGGCTCCATGCGAATGTAAGGGTACAGAGATAGAAAATAGCGCAGAAAGCCATTTTTATTTCTAAAACAAACAATAAATTGTTCATCTATATTACATGTAAGTCAAAAGAAAGATTGACCTAAGTGAAATCCGGAATCCACCTAAGTGCAGTTTTAAAAACACTCAGGTGGATTTTGTCTTTCCATAAAAAGAGGCTTTCCTTCCTTTAAAGCATAAAAAAAAGCCGGCCATATAGGCCGGCTTTCTATAGAGACAGGAAGAATCTTATTTTCCTGACAGTTTTTCTTTCAAAGCTGCTAATTCTTCGATATCACCTAAAGTAGTTTTTTCTACTGAACCTGTTACCATTGAAGAACCTTCATCTTCTTTCTTGTTACGTTTAGCAGAAGCCTTCTTTTCACCTGCAGCCTCTTTTTTAGCGCTCTTTTGCTCATCTTCGTGGATGCGGCTGTGAGAAAGAATGATACGTTTAGCTTCTTTGTTAAATTCAATTACTTTGAATTGTAATTTTTCATCAACAACAGCCTGTGATCCGTCTTCTTTTACTAAATGTTTCGGAGTGGCAAAACCTTCTACCCCGTAAGGTAAAGAAATCACAGCTCCTTTATCCAATACTTCAATGATGGCTCCTTCGTGGATAGAACCTACAGTGAAGATAGTTTCAAATACATCCCATGGATTTTCTTCCAGTTGTTTGTGGCCTAAGCTCAAACGACGGTTTTCTTTGTCGATCTCCAATACCTGAACTTCGATTTCTGCACCGATCTGAGTGAATTCACTTGGGTGTTTGATCTTTTTAGTCCATGACAGGTCAGAAATGTGGATCAATCCGTCTACACCCTCTTCGATTTCTACGAATACACCGAAGTTTATGAAGTTACGAACTTTCGCAGTGTGTTTAGAACCTACAGGGAAACGAGATTCAATATCTTCCCATGGGTCAGCTTTCAGCTGTTTGATACCCAATGACATCTTACGCTCGTCACGGTCCAGGGTCAGGATCACAGCTTCGATCTCATCTCCTACTTTCACGAAGTCCTGAGCACTACGCAGGTGCTGAGTCCATGACATTTCAGAAACGTGAATCAAACCTTCTACGCCTGGAGCGATCTCGATGAACGCACCATAGTCAGTCATTACAACCACTTTACCTTTTACTTTGTCACCCACTTTCAGTTCAGCATCCAAAGCATCCCATGGATGAGGAGTCAGTTGTTTCAGACCAAGAGCGATACGTTTCTTTTCATCATCGAAGTCAAGAATAACAACGTTGATCTTCTGATCAAGCTGTATAATCTCTTCCGGATGAGAAACACGTCCCCATGAAAGGTCTGTGATGTGGATCAAACCGTCTACGCCACCCAGGTCGATGAATACACCGTAAGAAGTGATGTTTTTAACGGTTCCTTCCAGTACTTGTCCTTTTTCCAGTTTAGAAATGATATCTTTCTTCTGTTGTTCAAGTTCTGCTTCAATAAGCGCTTTGTGAGATACAACAACATTTTTGAATTCCTGGTTGATCTTAACAATCTTGAATTCCATTGTCTTACCTACAAATACATCATAGTCACGAATAGGTTTCACATCAATCTGTGATCCTGGTAAGAATGCTTCAATACCAAATACATCTACGATCATACCGCCTTTCGTACGACATTTGATGTAACCTTTGATGATTTCGTCTTTTTCAAGCGCTTCGTTTACACGATCCCAGGAGCGTGTAGCACGTGCTTTTTTGTGAGAAAGGATTAATTGTCCTTTTTTGTCTTCCTGGCTTTCGATGTAGACTTCTACTTCGTCACCAATTTTTAGATCCGGATTGTAACGGAATTCAGACATCGGTACGATACCGTCTGATTTGAAACCGATATTTACTACAACCTCACGTTTGTTCATTGTAGTTACAGTTCCCATAACTACTTCTTTGTCCTTAACGGTATTCAAAGTTTCGTCATACGTTTTTACAAGATCGTCCTTACTTACATCACTGTAAGTTTCTCCTTTTTCATAGGAATCCCAGTTGAAATCTTCAACCGGAGCAATGTTTTTTAAATTTTCCATTCTTTAATTGTTAATACTAAGATTTCTTTAATTAATAAGTTAGACATTATATTGTCATTCTCAAAAAGCGAGGCAAAGGTAATGTTTTTTTCTGATTTTCAAATGCTTTAGCACAAAAAAACAGGGTTTAACGCCCTGTTTTCTTATATTGGTTCATCCTGTTGCTTTTTCTTATATAATTGTCTGATCCAATGATCTATACCTAACAGGATAAATACTAAACCTCCAATATATAGATAGAATGAAGAGAAGGATACTTCCGGGAAAGAAAAGTTGACTTTGTCCACCTCCAGACGGAGAAAGGCGAAGATCGCTAATCCGATCATCAGGCAGGAAGCCACAATAATAGAAGCCAGGGCCCACCGTTCATTTCTTTTTTTTATACGGACCGCTTCCATCAAGACTTTTCGCATCATAACCTGACGAAAAGAGTCCGGCAATTCCTCCTGCGGTAAATGCTGAAACAAGACATTTAAAAAATCCTTTTCCTTTTTATTCATATGCTGTCCTTTCCATTTCTTTTAATAAAACAAATAACTTTTTCCGGGTCCGGTGCAGTCTGGTTTTCACATTCGACAGAGACAAATCTGTTATTTTCATTATCTCTTCTACTGTTTTCTGCTCCATATAAAAAAGTAAAATAAGGGCCCGTTCCTCCGGAGACAACTGCAATAAAGCCTTTTCCAATCTATTGATTTGCTCTGATGAGCCGGCTCTTCCCATCAGTTCTGCTACTTCTTCCTCTGAAACATGCTGAATCCATGTTTCCTCCAGGGCAAGAAATTCATATTTTTTCTTCCGGGTTGCCGAAATAGCCGTATTATACGCAATCCGGTAAACCCAGGTGGAAAAAGAACTATCTCCCTTAAATTTATCCAGATTCCGGAAAACCTTCATAAAAACATCCTGCGCCAACTCTTCAGCATCTTCTCTGTTCTGAACAACTTTCAGAATCAGTGAATGAACAGGGCGACTATATTTATCCAGCAGACAGGCAAAGCATGCCGTATCCCCTTTTTGTATCCGTTGAATATAGTATGTGTCGGTATACAACTCCATTATACTTAATGGACGCAAGGTTTTTTCAAAGGTTACAGCTTGCTGAAACAAAAATAAATTTATTTTTTTGTTATTCCTTGTAACCTGGAGAAAATGACTGCGTCAAATAAGCAAACGAAATAATTAATCATTAAAAGTTTATAGCTATGATGGATTTTCTTACTGCTCCCCTTGTTGTCGGGATTGTCTGTGCAGGGATATATGGTCTTTTCGAATTATTTGTCCGTAAGAGTGAACGGTTAGCGATCATTGAAAAAATCGGTGATAAATTAGACGCTTCTGCCTTTGAAGGAAAGTTAGGTTTACCCAGCTACATTAGAAAGTTTTCTTTCAGTTCTCTAAAAGCAGGCTGTTTATTAACCGGAATAGGATTAGGTTTATTAGTCGGATTTATAATAAACACAGCGCTTGCCTATTCGATGTCCTATGAATATAACCAGGATTGGAATAGTTGGTTTCATAGTGAGATAGCCGGGACAGCATACGGAGCTTCCGTCTTGTTCTTCGGTGGAATAGGCCTGATCATCGCTTTCATTATTGAAATGAAGTTATCGAAAAACAAGCAGGAGACCAAAGAAAAATAAAAGACTTGTTCTTTTTAATTAAGAAGAACTGGTTTATCTAAAAACAAAAGGCTTTCCTGTGTAGGAAAGCCTTTTGTTTTTATGACCATTTACGGATCATAAATAAAGTTCTCCGAAAAACTCCGGACAGTGGAAATCAGGTGCCGGAAGATCAATTGGGCTCCAACTTAAGTAGTGAGGTGCATCTGTATCATCTGCACACTTGTACAAGTTACCTAATATTTTTTCCGGCAGATTATCCGGATCCAGTCCCATTAATTCCAACGGAATAGATACGACTAACTCCCAGGAGAACACTCCACGTTTTTCCTGAAATGGTTTGTACTCTAATTTAGTATACCGGCGGATAGACAGATATTCATCCTGTGATAACGGCTGTTTGACATCCCGTGACTGCCTGCGGGCAGCATCACAGGTTCCTATACAGTTGAATTCAAAATTCATGTACTCAGGATCATCCACCTTTTTCATAAAAAATTCAACACAACTGTCCTTATGCACTGGTGAATTGTCTGTATCATATACCGCTTTTAACGAATTCCCTCTAACGAAATAGCGAATATACAAATTGACATCAGTGCGGGCAATATCGAATACAACAATAGGCTTGTAAAGAAATTCTTTCCAGTTCACAGCCTCAATGTACTCCCGGCACGCCCTGTTCTCTAACAAATAGCCTACGGACGAAAGATCTAACACATCCAGGGTTACTAAATACGGAATTTTGAGCTTCTTCATATTATTTTGAAATTTGTAATAATGGAATCTGGTAGTAAAATGTCAATAGCACTGAAACAGCCCCTAACACCGATAGGATGATAATAATAGAACCCACAATACGATTTAGCATCCATATCCCCCGGACATTGAACCACCGTCTTACTTTTGATACTATGTATGTTATACCGAACCACCACAACAGGGCACCCAGTCCGATACTTAAAATTCCTCCTACTAACATAAGAACTGAATATTCTGGTAAAATAAAACCAAAACGTGCAAATAAACCAATATAAAGCAATACAATTAATATATTACTAAGGGTCAGGAGAAATGCTGTTATAAAATCCTGCGTATATGACAATTTGTTTTCCCTTTGTTTCTTCAGGATCCTAACCGGGTTTGAATTAAAAATATAAAACCCGAAAAATCCGAGAACAATACTTCCCATCAGTTGCAGCGGGGCCTGGTTAGCTTCCACGAAATTCACAACGACCCCCCATCCCAAGGCAAGTCAGAGCTGCATATATTACATCAGACAGAGTTGCTCCTAAACCGGTGATAAAACCATGCCAGCGACCTTTGTTCAATGTTCTTTGTATACAAAGCATACCTATCGGGCCCATTGGGGCAGATACCAGTATACCAATAATAAGTCCTTTACTAAACAATCCCAGCATTAATTCTATCTGTCCACTTAAATTCGTGTACAAAGATACATTCAAATATATATAAAAAATGCAGAAAACTAAAAAAACGCACTTAAATCTCTCTAATAAAAGCGTCTAATCTGTTATAAAAAATGGTTTTTTAATTAAAATGCGTGAAAATAGTCTCTTTTATATAAGGACGAAATTTCTTTCAGGGCTTAGACCTCGTTTATTTTTCTCCTTTCACCTCGTTTATTTTTTACCGGACATTTCGTCAACTTTTTGCTGAGATCTCGTTTATTTATTTTTGACACTTCGCTTATTTTTTGTTCACTCTTTGCTTATTTTTCGTCAGACAGGTCGCTTATTTATAGGGACACACCTCGTTTGTTTTTTAATTCGTTCCTACTATTTATCCGGGAAAAAGGCTCGGGGTCTAAAAGAAAAATAAACGAAGTGTGAACAAAAAACAAACGAGGTGTGTCCCTATAAATAAACGAAGTGTTCCGGATCCTGGTGAAGCATCTGCTAAAAGAAAAAGGAAGAATTATGATTTTGTACCATTAATTTGAAGTTTAATTAAGTAGTTCTGGCTATCTTTGTCACTCAATTTGAGGGGGTATCCCATAACTTTTTGAAATGTATCAATAAATCAACAATATGATCCTATTTTTCAAATCCTCAACAAAGACCGTACTGGCAGTAGAGGCTGTTCATTCTTTCTCTCCGGAAGAAACTCAAAAATTAATCTGGTTATTTAGCAACGCCACTCCAGTACAGTCGGAAACACTGGAAGGATGGTTTGTAGGTCCACGCCGGGAAATGATCACACCATGGAGTACAAATGCTGTAGAGATCACCCAGAACATGGCACTGACAGGAATTTCACGTATTGAAGAATACTTTCCTGTAGCTTCTGCAGAAGCAGATCATGATCCTATGTTGCAGCGGATCTATAATGGATTAGACCAATCTCTGTTCACGATCAGTAAAGAACCGGACCCGATCATCCACATTGATGACATTGCTTCCTACAATGTACAGGAAGGTTTGGCATTAAGCGAAGATGAGGTAGCCTATCTGAATGAGGTCAGTGAAAAATTAAACCGTAAACTTACGGACAGCGAAGTGTATGGATTCGCCCAGGTGAATTCCGAACACTGCCGTCATAAAATATTCGGAGGGACTTTTGTGATTGATGGAGAAGAAAAAGAAAGTTCTCTTTTCAATCTGATCAAAAAGACTTCCGCTGAGAATCCTAATAAATTAGTATCTGCTTATAAAGATAATGTAGCCTTTAACGAAGGACCGGTAGTCGAACAGTTTGCCCCTCTGAGCGGAGACAAACCTGACTATTTCGCGATCAAGGATATTAAGACTGTGATCTCTTTAAAAGCAGAAACCCATAACTTTCCGACTACGGTTGAGCCATTCAACGGAGCAGCTACTGGAACCGGAGGAGAAATCCGGGACCGTTTAGGTGGAGGTAAAGCCTCTTTACCAATTGCAGGAACAGCCGTTTATATGACCTCTTATCCCCGCACAGAAGGAGCAAGAGAGTGGGAGAAAGTGTTTGATCCCCGCCCATGGTTATATCAGACACCTGAGCAGATTCTGATCAAAGCTTCAAACGGTGCTTCTACTTTCGGAAACCATTTTGGTCAACCCCTGATCTGTGGGTCCCTTCTCACTTTCGAACATGAAGAAAACGGTAAACAATATGGTTACGACAAAGTAATCATGCTGGCCGGAGGAGTAGGCTATGCAAATATGCGGGACGCACTGAAAGGAGAACCTAAACCAGGGGAAAAAGTGGTGGTTATCGGTGGTGATAATTACCGTATTGGTATGGGTGGAGGAGCTGTTTCTTCCGTAGATACCGGACAGTACACCAGTGGGATTGAGTTAAATGCTGTGCAAAGGGCGAATCCGGAAATGCAGAAACGGGCGGCCAATGTGATCCGTGCCATTGCTGAATCCAATGAGAATCCAATCATTTCGATCCATGACCATGGTGCAGGAGGTCACCTGAACTGTCTGTCAGAGTTAGTCGAAGCTACCGGGGGCCATATTGATATGAGTAAACTTCCGATTGGTGACCCTACTCTATCTGCAAAAGAGATCATTGGAAACGAGAGCCAGGAACGTATGGGCTTGCTAATGGAAGAAAAAGATGTGGAAAGAATCCAGCGTATCGCAGATCGTGAACGTGCTCCTATGTATGTAGTCGGAGAAACAACCGACGATATGGAATTTGTGTTTGAGCAGGCCAACGGCGAGAAACCAATCAACATGAAGCTGGAATATATGTTTGGTAAGCCACCTAAAACTGTTATGATTGACCATACAGTGACAGAAAGCTACCAACCAGTCACTTATAAAGAATCAGAACTTCATCATTACCTTGAAAACGTATTACAGTTAGAGGCTGTAGCCTGTAAGGATTGGTTAACAAACAAAGTAGACCGTTCAGTAACAGGCAGGATCGCCCGTCAACAATGCCAGGGAGAGATCCAGTTACCGTTAAGTGACCTGGGTGCTGTGGCATTAGACTTCCGGGGGAAAGCCGGTATAGCAACTTCGATTGGTCATGCACCACAAGTAGCAATGATCGATCCGGCTGCCGGATCTGTGATGGCAATTGCCGAATCACTGACCAATCTGGTATTCGCACCTCTTAGGGATAAAATTGAAAGTGTATCCCTGAGTGCAAACTGGATGTGGCCTTGTAGAAACGAAGGAGAAGATGCTCGTCTATATGCAGGAGTAGAAGCTGCTTCGGAATTTGCGATTGGCTTAGGAATCAATATTCCGACAGGAAAAGATTCTCTTTCTATGACCCAGAAATATGGCGACAAAAAAGTGATCGCACCAGGAACAGTTATTATTTCTGCCGGAGGTGAGGTCAGCGATATTAAGAAAATCGTTTCTCCTGTTATTATAAATGATAAGAGCACAGGAATTTACTACATTGATTTCTCTTTCGACACCCTGAAGTTAGGAGGATCAGCCTTTGCGCAAACCCTGAACAAATTAGGAGATGAAGCTCCTACCGTAAAAGATGTGGAGTATTTCCGGGATGCATTTAATACCATCCAGGAAGCCATTGAAAATGGTCTGATCCTTGCCGGACACGACATTTCAGCCGGAGGTATGATTACAGCATTACTGGAAATGTGTTTTGCCAACGTACAGGGAGGACTGGAAGTGAATCTGGATGCATTAGGTGAGGAAGATCTGATCAAGATCCTGTTTGCTGAAAATCCGGGTATTCTGGCACAGGTAAAAGACAAAAAAGCATTCGAAACACTATTAAAAGATAATGGAGTCGGATTTGCTTTGATCGCAAAACCTACAGACGAGCGTCATATTTTAGTATCGCAAAATGGTATTCAATATCATTTCGGTATAGATTATATGCGTGATGTATGGTATCAGTCTTCTTATAAGCTGGATATTCAGCAAAGTGGCAGCATCTGCGCAGGAAACCGTTTTGAGAACTACAAAGTACAACCGCTGGAGTTTAAATACAATAAGAACTTTACCGGTACGCTTGCTTCTTATGGTATTTCAGCGGACCGCCGCCAACCAACCGGTATTAAAGCTGCTATCATACGTGATAAAGGGACAAATGGAGAACGTGAAATGGCCTACACATTATATCTGGCAGGTTTTGATGTGAAGGATGTTCATCTGACTGACCTGGCCAGTGGCCGGGAAACGCTGGAGGATGTGAATTTTATCGTTTTCTGTGGTGGTTTCTCCAATTCTGATGTACTGGGCTCTGCCAAAGGATGGGCCGCCGGTATCTTATATAATGAAAAAGCAAAAAAGGCTATTGATAATTTCTATGCCCGCAAAGACACGTTGAGTTTAGGAATCTGTAATGGTTGCCAGTTGATGGCTGAACTGGAATTACAATATCCGGAACATACGGAAAAACATAAGATGCTCCACAATGATTCTCATAAATTTGAATCAGAATTTGTAACCCTCGAGATCCCTAAAAACAATTCAGTGATGTTAGGTTCACTAAGCGGAACAAAATTAGGTATCTGGGTAGCCCATGGAGAAGGAAAATTTTCTTTCCCTTATGGAGAAAAAGAATATCATATTATTGCCAAATATAATCATGATGGGTACCCAGCCAATCCAAATGGTTCTCCCTGGGCAGTTGCCGGAGTTTGCTCCAAGGATGGACGTCATCTTTCCATGATGCCACACCCTGAGCGTGCACTTTTCCCATGGCAATGTGGCTATTATCCGAATGACAGAAAGAATGATGAAGTCACTCCATGGATAGAAGCGTTCATAAATGCTCGTAAATGGGTAGAAGAAAATAAAAAGTAAACAGAGATAGACAGGATACCTGATAACCCTTTTAGAAGCCTTTATTTTCTGAAAGGGTTATCTTTTTTTATGTATCTTTACATCTTAAATAGAAGAATAAGACAATGAATGAAAGACCGTTGATATTAATCACAAATGATGATGGCGTATGGGCCAAAGGCATAAATGAGTTAACAGATGCACTGAAAGGATTAGGAGAGGTAGTAGTATTTGCTCCGGATGGTCCCCGTTCAGGAATGTCAAGTGCTATCACTTCCGCTATTCCTATCAAATATGCTCTACTCAAAAAAGAGGATGGATTGACCGTTTATAGTTGTACCGGAACTCCTGTTGATTGTGTGAAATTAGCGATTAATGAAGTTCTTCACCGGGAACCGGATTTGTTAGTGTCCGGAATTAACCATGGCACCAATGTGGCTATCTGTGTAAATTATTCCGGAACTATGGGAGCAGCGATTGAAGGCTGCATATTTAATGTTCCTTCTATTGGCGTTTCTTTAACAGATCATTCAGCCGACGCTGATTTTTCCGAATCCTGCCGTTTAGCTTACGAATTATCAGAGATTGTGTTGAAAAACAGTCTTCCTCCGGGAACTTATTTGAATTTAAATGTCCCGAACATTCCAAACGTAAAAGGCATGAAAGTCTGTCATCAGGCAGACGGACGCTGGGTAAATGAATATATGTGTTCTACCAATGCATCCGGAGAGCCAGTGTATTGGTTAACCGGCTCTTTTGAAAATGCAGATCCTGGAAATCAGAAGAACGACACATGGGCTTTGGATGAAGGGTATGCCTCTTTAGTCCCCTGTAAGATCGATGTTACTGATTATAACTATATGGATCAGCTTCAATCCCTGATCGGAAAGTAAAGATCAAAACAAAAATATCTCTACATGAAATATTACTTAATAGCAGGAGAAGCTTCCGGTGACCTTCACGGGGCTAACCTGATGAAAGCACTGAAAGAAACAGACAATAAAGCTGAATTTCGTTTTTTAGGGGGTGATCTAATGTCCCAGGCTGGCGGGACGTTGGTCAAACATTACCGGGAAATGGCTTTTATGGGTTTTATTCCGGTCCTGCTCAACCTGCGTACTATTTTAAGTAATATGGAAACCTGCAAAAAGGACATTCAGGATTATCAACCGGATGTCGTGATCCTGATAGATTATCCTGGGTTTAATCTGAAGATCGCGAAGTATGTCAAAACCGCATTAAATATCCCTGTACATTATTATATATCTCCTAAAATATGGGCATGGAAACAATACCGGATCAAAGATTTTCGCCGGTATGTAGATAAAATGTATTGCATCCTTCCTTTTGAAAAAGAGTTCTACCAAAAATTAAATTATCAGATCGAGTATGTTGGAAATCCTTCCGTTGATTCTGTCGCAGCATACAAAGCGACTTCTTCTGTTAGCAAGGAAACTTTCCTAAAAGAGGAGAACCTACCGGAAGAAAAACCGATCATAGCCCTCCTGGCCGGAAGCCGTAAACAGGAGATCAAAGATAATTTGCCTACGATGTTGCAGGTGCTGGATCACTTTCCCGGATATCAGTCTGTCATAGCAGGTGCACCAGGCATAGATCCATCTTATTATCAAACCTATATAGGTAACAGAGATACACGGATCGTTTTTGGAAAAACCTATACCTTGTTAGAACATAGTATAGCCGCATTAGTCACTTCCGGCACAGCTACTCTGGAAACCGCCCTGTTTTTCATTCCTCAGGTTGTTTGTTATTACACACCAGTAGGGAAATTGACCAGTTTCATATTCAAACATTTCTTTCACACAAAATATATATCTCTTGTCAATCTGATTGCCAATAAAGAGATTGTGCAGGAACTATTCGGGAAACGTTTTTCAGCAGAACAGATCTACCAGGAGTTAGATCTTATTCTCCATAGCCCTCCATACCAGAGACAAATCCTCCAGGGGTATCAGGAAGTAACTGATAAATTAGGAGAACCCGGCGCTTCCTCCCGTACTGCCCGGCTTATATACAACACCCTTCAGTCTTAACATCTTTTATAAAGTCAGTTGCAGCCTTTTTTAGGATTGTCCCATCTCTATCTTATAGAGAGAACGAATAATAAAAGGTAATGTTTATTGACTGTATGAAGACGTTGAAAAGTTTTATAATTGTAATTAGTTCTGTTTTTATTTTTTCTATTTTCAATTCCTGCTTGAAGGATGATTATTATTCTTTGGATAGTTACCGGATATCCGCTTTAACGATCTATCCTCAGGAAGACAATAGCTACTATTTTGCTATGGATGATAGCAAAACGCTATGGCCTGCGGCTTCAAATTATATTAATTTTAAGCCTACTAAAATTCAGAGAGCCTTAGTTAACTATACTATTCTCTCAGATGAAATGCAGGGATATGATCATTTTATAAAAGTAAACAGGATCGATACCTTTCTGACGAAACCTATTGCTGAAAATGTAGGAATTGAAAATGACAAGGTATATGGAAAAGATCCCGTAGAAATTCTGGACTTCTGGGTGGGTGACGGATTTTTAAATGTGTATTTCGGAACGAAGTGGGGAGGTAAAACGGCTCACTTTATCAATCTGATCGAAGATAGTAAAGGTAGTTCCGCTTATGAACTGGAATTTCGTCAAAATGCATATGATGATCCCAAAGATACCTATGGCCGTAGTTTGGTAGCCTTCGATCTGTCTTCTCTTCCTGATACGGGAGATCAGACTGTAGATTTGGAGGTCCGGATCCTGACATATGACGGAGAAAAAATTTTTAAGGTTAAATATAATTCGAATGGGAAAGTAAACGGAACGCCAGAGAGTGTAGACAATATCTTAGCTACAAGTTTAGTGAATATTGAGAATATAGATTAACACCTTCCCACATAACTTTTATTTTATCATTTAGTTCAGAGAAGAGGGGCGTCGGGATGATGCCTTTCTTTTTTGTCTATTTTTATCCCCGGGATGCAACGCTGGCTGGCTTTGCTTCGTTATTATAAATGAATGGATGAAACAACCATACATCTCATTGCTGATTGTCGCCGGGGAAAACGTGCCGCACAATTGGAACTCTATCAGAAATATGCTCAAAGGTTATATATAACCTGTTTACGCATCACCGGAAATTCTGTAGAGGCAGAAGAGGCTATACAAGACTCATTCCTGAAAATATTTACCCGGATAGATCAGTATAAGGATGGTCAATGTTTCGAAGCATGGATACATCGGATAGCTGTCCATACGGCTATCGATTATGTCAGAAAACAAAAAATTGAGTGGGACGAACTCCATGAGAATTATGCCGTAACGGAAGCTGAAACTGACACAGAGGACGAAATAGCATATTCCGTCACACAGGTGAAAGAAGCTGTTAAAAAACTTCCGGACGGATACAGAATCATTATTTCACTCTATCTTTTTGAAGGGTATGATATGGAAGAGATTTCTTCTATTCTAAAAATTCAACAGGTCACTGTACGTAGTCAATATTTACGGGCCAAAAGAAAAATACTGGATATTATATCAAAGAATTAATTATGGATCAGCTAAAGAAATTCATAAACAAAAACAGGGAAGCTTTTGAAGAAGAAAAGCTACCCGCAGGCCACTTTGAACGTTTCGAAAAGAAACTGCCTGAAAAGTCAGCAGGGAAGAATCTACGGATCGTCTTATATACACTCATTGTGGCTGCTTCTGTTGCTCTACTCTTCTTTTTCAATTTTCAGTATCAGCAAAGCTTTGACAGGAATCATTCCGAACAGGCAGTTTGTGAGCAATATAACCAGTTTCAGGATGTGAAAATGTACTATCACATCCAGATGGGGGAAATACTGACTGAAATGGAAAAATTAAACGAAAGTAGCCCTATTCCCGGAGGTAAAAAATTATTAGAAGAGAGTAAAGAGGTAATCACAGCAAATATGCGCTTTGAGGAGGAGATATTACCTTCTCTCCCTTGTTCTAATGAAGGACTATTTGCGATGAGCCAACATTACAGAAATAGTCTCGAGAGTCTGAATATTATGCTGAAGCAGATGAAATATGTATCTGAAAAAGAATATAACCAACAATAAATCTTATGAAAACGATATTCCATAATCGACTTACATGGCTTATGATATGCGTAACTCTTTTCTGTGGAGTTAACTATATACAGGCAGAAAACCAGGCCAGTAGAAAAAAAAGAAATTAATAAGACCTATACTGCCGGCAGTAATGACCAACTGAAGGTAGACAATTCATTCGGAAATATTACCATCTCACACTGGAACAAAAATGAAGTTGCCATTCAGGTCCTTATCGAAACAGAAGCCAGGAACGAACAACAAGCCCAACAGGAATTAGAGAGAATAGATATTCAAACCCATAAAAGCGGGAATACGATCTCAGCAATCACAAAATTCAGAAATTCAAAATCAAATAAAAATACAAAGATTACTGTCGATTATTTCATCACGCTTCCTGCCGGTCTCACTCTGGATCTGAAACAGAGTTTCGGGAACATCAATCTTCCTCAGAAAAATCAAGGGATTACTACATTAGATGTCCAATATGGAAATATTAAAGCCGGAAGTTTTACAAAAAAGGTAAAAATAAAAGCACAATATAGTAATATAGAACTACAGGATGTTAATCAATTGAATATGGATGTAAGCTATTGTGGAGATGTAAGCGTGGGAAACGGAGAAAAAGTCAGCTTAAAAGCCAGCTATTCCAATGCAACATTTCAAAAAGTTACAGAGATAGATGTTGATAAAATGTATGGAAAGCTACAGATCAAACAGGCGGAAAATGTTTCCATGGATGTCAAATATAGTGATACAACCATTGACTATCTCACGAATCAATTAAACGCAAAAGATGTCAGCTATGGGCCTATACATATTAAAGAGTTATCTCCGGACTTTAAAGATGTAAAAATAAAAGCTCACTACACAACGGCAAATATTGCAATACCTGCACGTGCCTCTTTCACGGTAAATGCCATAAATCTTAAATATGGTAGTTTCAGCATGAAGGGATTTAATACCAATCAGGAATCTTTCGATGAAGAGAAAACCTATTACAAATATGTAGTAAACGGAGGAAAAGGAGGAATTATCTTTTTTGACGGAAACAGCTACGGTCACATACATATCCAAACTCATTAAAAGAAGAGGAGGGATCTTTTATCAAATAAAAAGCGGATTTGTGGTGTTATCATAAATCTGCTTTTTTATTTATTTTTTATCGGGGAAAAGCATCCGGTCCAAGGCTGAATAAAAAAGGATAGAGGAGACAATTCCTATAAGGGTCAGAAAATATAAAACAACTTCTTTATGATCCACCCAAAACCCGGAGATCATTCCCGACACCGGACTATTAATAAAAATAACAATGATCAGGGCACAAACTATGACATATCCTGCCACTCCCCATTTAAATAGAGACATGAAATTAGGGAAAGAGACCGGAGGTATTAAATAGGTCTTCCTGGTAACAGGGACTTCCTGCGCTATCTTTTGCATAATCCGCAGACTTAGGTCAGGAGAAGGAGATTCCATTCCTGATCTCATCAAATCCCGTGTCAATTGATCTATCATTTTATCATCTTGATTCATAATAACTCCTCCATTTCATATTTCATGATTAATTTCAGTTTTTCATAAAAATGTTTCCGCGCCCGGAATAATTTCACTTTAATATTGGAAACCGTATAGTCTGTGATCTGATGGATCTCTTCAATACTACATTCTTCCAGATAAAAAAGTGATAACAAAAGGGACTCATCCGAAGATAATTCTTTCAGAACATTCAAAATAATTGCTTTCCGGTCTTCCCGTTCCAGTAATCCACTCGCACTATTTACTTCCTGTTCCGTGATCTCTTCCGGCCGGGCCTCTTCATAACCAGAAAAAAACCGATTGTCGACGCTGTGCCGTAAGAGCGGTATGGTAAACAATTTTATAAAACCAGGTAGAGAATTTACTACCGAACTGAAAATCCGGCAAGGCACGATACATCTTAACAAATGAATCCTGAACCACCTCTTCTGCTTCCTCACGATTTTCCATAATACGATAAGCGATCGTATAGGCCATGTGTTGGTACTTCGTGACAAAGCAGGAAAAACAGTTCGTGTCCCCCGCTAAGATCTTAGCAATCCATTGCCTTTCTTCTCCCATATATTCTATTCTATAATAGAATTATCCGCTTCTTTTTTCAATAACATACGGGCAATGAAGAAATAGACAATGAATCCAATCCCACCTCCCAATAATATCATCAAAACAATCAACATATCCATTTCCCAGAAATCCGGAAAAACAGTTATTCTCATCAACACTCCTACTACTCCACCTAAAGAAAGTCCAATCATAACCAAACCATTTCGCAGTGCTGAATAATAATTAGGATGGGACTTTGGCTCCTCTAAAACAAACCCTCTCTCAATCATGGCCATACGCTCCACATGCTTGGTCTGTGTTTTTTTCAACCCAACCAAAATAAAAAACAACATAGGCAATCCAAATATGCAGATTATACCTAAAATCGGGATTAACATCGGATCCATACTACTTTTTTTAATTAATTATTTTACAGATAGGACTCTCATTCTCTGAGAAGGGTTACAAAAAATATCATCTTTTTCTAATAAAAAAGAGATATAGCTCTTCTTTACTATATCTCTTATATAATTTATATGGTAATAAACTGTTTAAACAATCTCACCACGCACGATCTCTTCCTTATCTCTATCCCAGTACATCGTACGTCCTTCCAGATAAGCACGTGTTCCCATATGAGCAGTCATTGCTTCCTCAAAAGCCTGGTCAATATTACAGCTTGGAGTTTTACCCTGACGGATACATTCCAGCCACTCGCGTATATGCAGGTGAGTAGTATCGTATCGCTTACCATTCACGTAGGTATAAAGCAAGCCTCGTTTTGCAAAATATAATTCCGTAGGAGAAGTAACCGAATCTGAACTATCCTGTCCCGGAACATATGTATAGAAAGGAGCATCCGTTGGAATGATACCCTGATTGATCTTTTCCGCATAACGGGTAGAATCCTGATCCACAGTCACCTCCAGAATATTAGAAACTTCCATTGAAGCATCATGTCCCATAAAGACCTTCCCCCTATTCCGGGAACTTGCCTGTGTAGCACTATATAACATCGTCATATTCCGATCCGGGAATTCAAAGGTTGTTTGTAATACGTCCGGTACCGTCCGTCCGTCTTTAAAGAAATATATACCTCCGGAAGAGGTTGCAGAATGAGGAATACCTACATTCATGATCTGGTTCACTGCATCATATTCGTGTGTCAGTAAGTCACCCGACAAGCCTGTGCTGTAATCCCACCAACAACGCCAGCGGAAGAAACGTTCCAGACTGAACTTACTTCTTTCTTCCGGACCTACATATCGTTCCAGACTATATTTAGTCATATAGTCCATATATTCCTTAATACGTTCCGGATCACCTTCAAACTGTGTCCAATCGATTGTTTGAGGAGAAGATCCCTCAATAATATCATATACCCAGGCACCATTCGGGGAGTTACGGTTCGTACAAACTTCAATCAGATTAACGCCACCTAACAAACCATTTCCAATGATCTCCGCTGCTTTCTGGTAACAGTCTGTTTGTCTGCCCTGGTGACCCAATTGAAAAACTACGCCTGTCTCTTTGATCACTTCACGAACCATATAGGTTTCAGGAACAGTCCAGGATAATGGTTTTTCCAGATAGACATGTTTTCCGGCTTTTGCAGCATCCATCGCCATGGTACTATGCCAGTGGTCTGGTGTTGAGATGATCACAGCATCAATATCATCCGCTGCCAACAGTTCTTTATAATGTCTATACCGTTTAGGAGCCTTTCCAAATTTACCATTGCTTCCTTCCCGGTTTATATTGGAACCAGCTAATACTGCATCTTCTCCATATACATCAAAAATGTCACAAACACCGTTAATAACGATATTCAGATCATCCTGTTGGATATATTGCTCATAGCGGGTATCATTCTTATTCGATTTATTTGCTTCGATCATCCGGTCAATCCAGGACGGTTCCGCGAAGCCGGCAGCACGTAATAATTGCTTTCCACGAATACCAAATCCAATCACACCAATACGGATCTGTTTGCCTCCGGCCATCGGTTCCAGAAAAGAAGCTCCTTCTTTACTCACCGGGAAAACATCTGAAATATTACGGCCTGTATTTTCCAGTTTTTGTTTCTTATATACACCATAGGCCAACGCACCCAGAACCGGTACGGTTGCTAATGCCTTTAATGCCTCACGTCTGCCATGAGATTCAGGTTGTGCAGACTCTGAGTTTTTATTTATATCTTCTGTTGCCATATCCTTAGATTAATTTATATTTACGAAAACTATCCGGTAATACTTTGATAAGTAACCGGTCTATTCCTATAATACGGGAAGTCGGGAATGTGCACAATACCCCTAAAGCCGCAAACTCCACTAAATTCTTATCGATCCACAAATAAGAACCTTCGAAAGGCATCATATAAGATGCACCCACAAATAAAGGATGAGACAAAGAATACATAACAAGTAAGCACATTCCACCCACTGAAGCAATTCTGGATAGACAACCTGCAATTAATGCAAATCCGATAAGGATGAGAGCCCATTCATTCAGGAAATTGACAATATCCATCAATCCTGCATTTTGGGTTAGTTTAATAAAAAAATTGGCGGCAGGCCCTTTCGAGTCCAAAAGGTAAGGAAGAGAAGTCCATTTAGGATTCAGGATCTTTACCAATCCTTCATACATAAAATGCCAGCCGATAAATACCCGTAGAATTACCAACCAGGTAAGCTGGGCTTTGGTGTAACATTGATCTGTTTTCATGATAGCGGTCTTTATTATATTGAGAGTAAAAACACAATACCCGAAGTAAGAATCATAGATTCCAACCCCGGGTATTTTTATTTAAAAAAATTGTTTGCTTTACGCTGAAAGACAAGATTAGTCTAAGATCTTAACTTTAATGTTACGGAACCAAACATCATCCCCGTGGTCTTGCAGACCGATCAGTCCTTCTCTGTTTTCACCACCACAATTCAGCAACAGTTCATAAGCCAAAGGCCATTTATCTTTACTAAATTTGCTGGCATCCAACATTTCTTTCCACTGCTGAGTCCATAAGTGATATTCAACTACCGGTTCTTCGTTCTGATAGTGAACAACAGTTCCTTTATAACACA
>Ga0192240_10057_pt1 | contig 59339 bp, 40 predicted proteins | sample Koala_Koa27_H3_FD_131237 | JGI IMG/M metagenome (GOLD analysis project Ga0192240, IMG submission 131237) | Enriched cells from koala feces incubated with labeled cellulose particles, San Francisco Zoo, California, United States - Koala_Koa2-7_H3 ...
AACAAAAGATCAAAAGCACTATATTTACCCCGAATAAAAAAGGTAACAACAAAAAAAACATAGAAAATGAAAAACAGTATCATCCTTATCCTTCTCGCCTGCTGCACCTGTATGGTCGCTCAGCCGATTGCAGAAAAGAGCTTTACCGTAGAGGTCACCAACCACTGGAAAAAGGAAAAGACAGACGAACCCGTTGTGATCTGCCTGCGAAACATCGAAACCGGATTCCGTATACAATCGGCCACCGTATGGGACGGAGACAAAGAAATACCTTCCCAGCTCGACGACCTGACAGGCGACCGTCGTCCGGACGAACTGGCCTTCGTAGCCAATATCCCCGCCAACAATAGCAAGAATTTCCGCATAGTCCTTTCTTCCGAAAAAAGTGACAAGTCCTATGAACCCCGCGTATATGCTCAGATGCTGGTCAGCGACAAAAACGGAAAACACGTAAAGATACAGGCCCTTACCATTCCGGGTAGCAGCAACATCTACAACCAGCTGCATCATCACGGTCCTGCTTTTGAATCCGAACTGGTAGCCTATCGCCTATACTTCGATCAGAAGCAGACCATAGATGCTTACGGAAAATTCAACAAAGGACTGGAGATCGAAGAATCCCAATTCTACCCGACCGATGAACAGCTGGCCCGCGGATTCGGTGACGACGTATTGCGGGTAAGCGGCAGTTGCGGAGTAGGTACCCTGAAGGGATGGAACGGCACCAAAGCCATCCATATAGAACCGGTAGCTGCCCGTACGGAACGTATCCTGGCCTACGGACCTGTGAGGACCGTGGTGGAAGTAGAGGCCAACGACTGGCAATACCAGGGGTCGGAACTTAACATGATCAACCGCTATACCCTTTATGCCGGACACCGGGATATGCTGGTAGAGGCCTTCTTCGAAGAGCCCCTGGCGCAAGAGGTATTCTGCACCGGAGTACAGGACGTGAAAGGCTCCGTGTCTTATTCGGACCATGAAGGACTGATCGGTTGCTGGGGCACCGACTGGCCGGTAAACGATACCATCAAGTATGCCAAAGAAACCGTGGGACTGGCCACTTACATCCCCGCGCGATATGTGATCGAAGAGGTAAAAGACAAACCGAACTACCTCTATACCATCGGAGCACCCGGCGAAACATACATCCGCTACTACACCACCTTCACCTCTATGAAAGAGACCTTTGGCTACAAGACCCCGGAAACCTGGTTTGAACACATCCGGGCCTGGAAAGAAGAGCTGGAGCATCCGGTACAGATCACCTTACGCGAATAGAACAGATATTACACTTCTTTGCACCATTCCTACACGTCTCAGGCGGTCTTTTTGCCTATTTTTGCGCACAGAAAAATCAAGTAAAAACAATGATCCCATGAAAAAACTGACACAAGCGTTAGGCTTCTGCCTATTCATGACACTACCGGTCGTAGCTCAGAAAAATTATGTATCGGAAGTCTGGGTATCCGATCAGGGCGACGGAACCTATAAGAACCCCGTCCTGTATGCCGACTATTCCGATCCGGATGCCTGCCGGGTAGGTGATGATTTCTATATGACCTTTTCCGGTTTCAATGCGCTTCCCGGATTGCAGATCCTGCACTCGAAAGACTTAGTCAACTGGACCCTCATCGGAGCAGCCGTCCCCTACGCCCTCCCTCCGGTAGAGACTCCCGAACGCCCCGAGCATGGGAACCGGGTATGGGCACCCTGTATCCGTCATCACAACGGAGCGTTCTATATCTTCTGGGGAGACCCCGATCAGGGAGCTTTCATGGTGAAAGCCACAGATCCGAAAGGCCCCTGGACAGAACCGGTATTAGTGAAAGCCGGCCAAGGGATCATAGACACCACTCCCTTGTGGGACGAAGATGGCAGAGTATACATGGCTCACGCCTATGCCGGTAGCCGCGCCGGGCTGAAAAGTGTACTGGCGATCTGTGAACTGAACGCGGAAGCCACCCAGGCCATTACCCCTTCCCGTATCGTTTTTGACGGCCACGACACCCAACCGACGATCGAAGGTCCGAAATTCTACAAACGCAACGCTATTACTATCTGTTTGCTCCCGGAGGCGGAGTGGCTACCGGATGGCAGACCGTACTGCGTTCGAAAGATATTTACGGTCCCTACGAAGAAAAGATAGTGATGCGTCAGGGCTCCACCTCCGTCAATGGTCCTCACCAGGGTGCCTGGGTAGATACTCCTACCGGAGAAGACTGGTTTCTCTATTTCCAGGATGTAGGTGCTTACGGACGTATCGTTCATCTGCAACCGATGAAGTGGGTCAACGACTGGCCGGTGATCGGTAAAGATACCGGTAACGGATGGGGAGAACCCGTACTTACCCATAAAAAACCCGATGTAGGAAAGACGTGGCCGATCTGTACCCCACAGGAGAGTGACGAATTCGACGGCTACACCCTGTCTCCGCAATGGCAGTGGCATGCCAATATCAACGAAAAGTGGGCATACTACGCGGGTGACAAAGGATATGTACGCCTGTACTCCTACCCGGTACCCGAAGACTACAAAAGCCTGTGGGACGTGCCTAACCTGTTGTTGCAGAAAACTCCTGCCGACAATTTCGCCGCTACCACCAAACTCACCTTCACTCCCGATAAAAGATACAAAGGAGAACGCACCGGATTGGTGGTAATGGGCATGGACTACGCCGGACTGATACTGGAAAATACAGAGGAAGGTCTGGTACTCTCACAGGTAGAATGTATGAAAGCCAGTCGCGGAGGCACTGAAAAAGCCAATGAATCCGTTGCGCTGAAAGACAATACCATCTATCTGAAAGTACAATTCACGGCCAACGGCGACCGCATCCGCGAAAGCGAAGGGGGTACCGACCTGTTGGTCGTGTGCGAATTCAGCTACAGCACCGACGGAAAAAAATTCCGCAAATTAGGCAACGCCTTCCAGGCCAAAGAGGGTCAATGGATCGGCACCAAAGTGGGGGTATTCTGTACCCGCCCGGCCATCGTCACCAACGACGGCGGATGGGCAGATGTCGACTGGTTCCGCATCACCCGAAAATAAACCTACCCATCCCGGGAAATTCTCCCGGGATTTTTTACGCGGGTTGATACCAGCATGTCCAAAAACAGTATCTTTGTGCGCATCAAACAAAGAACAATGAAAAGACTCGTCATATTCGATCTGGATGGGACCCTGCTCCATACCATTGCCGATCTGGCACAAAGTACCAATTATGCCCTCGCCCAACTTGGTTATCCCACTCATCCGCAAGAGGCGTATCCGCTGATGGTAGGTAACGGCATCCATAAACTGCTGGAACGTGCCCTGCCCGCAAACGAACGTACCGATGAGAACGTCCGGCGGATGCGGAAAGCCTTTGTTCCCCATTACGACGTTCACAACACCGAACGGAGTACTCCATACCCCGGGATTCGGGAACTATTGTCTGAATTGCACCGGCAAGGTATACGATTGGCTGTTGCCTCCAACAAATACCAGGAAGCAACCGAAAAACTGGTAAACCACTACTTTCCCGCTATTCCCTTTCAGATAGTCCTCGGACAGCGGGAAGGAGTCCCTGCAAAGCCCGATCCGGCTATCGTATATAAAATCCTGAAGCATACACAGACAACACCTGAAGAAGCCCTGTATATAGGAGACTCCGGAGTAGATATGCAAACCGCCCTGAACAGTGGGGTCACTGCCTGCGGAGTCACCTGGGGGTTTCGTCCGCGTGCGGAACTGGAGAGTTTCCATCCACACCACATGGTAGAGCGTGCGGCAGAGATCCTCCCCCTGATCCGTTTGTAGAAAATATCCCGAACGTACGGAACCACTTGGCCAACTGCCGGCCACTCACCCAATGCGCCAGCCTTACGTAGCCCCTCCCCGGCACAACAAGCACGGCCACTCCGGTATGCTCTTCCCTGAAAGCGAAAACACATACATTCCCGGTATAGCCAGCTGATGGATCTGATGGACCCGCTTGTCAGAGATACCATCCGTCAGAAACAATCCCCGGCTATGGGGCATATACTCCTGCCAGAGCAGGACAAATCCCTGAGCAAGCAGTGGAACAGACAGCCAGAAAAACAAAACCGTAGATCCGATTCATTTCCTCATCATCCTTGATATCCGATCCATACTTTTAATCCGGTAGTACAGGGTTCCGGAATGCCACCACACACCTCATCCACATCAAACAGATGTACGTATTAACCCGCGGAAAAAGTGGAAAATAGCATTTCTGAAAGAGATTTATTCCGCAAAAGTTTCCATAGATCAACAGATCTCTTATACTTGCCCCGAACCTTACTAATACAATACCTATTCCCATGAAGAAAGCATTTCTGTCACCAAAGGCGGTACTATTGTATCTGACCTATTACCCTCAATCTCTTTCCATACATTGTAAGCAAATCGTACCTGACAACGATCCGGGATCCGTGCCGGAAGCTCCCTTACAACCTCCATCCGTTGTTCCTTTAGCCGGCCATTCAGGAAGTGAAAGCGTCCCGGAAAAACAATTTTTCGACCCCGGGTATACACATGGAGAACCTCTTAAAGGCATATTCAGAGCATAGCAACAGGCTATAAAAGACTGTTTATGTAGTCATTTCGTCCTCATAACAAATTTTACGATTCTAAAAACAATTATTACACATACGTGTGTGAACATGGATCTATTTTTGTCTCGTGGCTAAGCGTATGCCACCTAATTTTACAGAAGTTATTTTTAATTTATAATCATGCAAAGAATGTCTAACAAAATGAAAAACATGCGCGCCAGACTACTGCTCCTGTTTGCAGCGATATCGCTTAGCGTATCGGCGCAAGTGATCACTGTCACCGGAACTGTGACAGACAATACGGGAGAGCCGGTCATTGGTGCTTCGGTAGTAGAGAAAGGAAACACCACCAACGGTACCATAACCGATTTTGATGGTAACTTCTCCCTAAGCCTTCAGCAAAACGCAACCTTAGTACTTTCTTATATCGGGATGCGTACACAGGAAGTACCTGTTCAGGGAAAGACCCGAATAAATGTGGTACTGGAAGATGACGCGCAAGCATTAGATGAGGTGGTTGTGATCGGTTACGGTACAGCCAAACGCAAAGACCTGACCGGTTCGGTAACTACCGTATCCGGAGCCGAGCTGGCCAAAGTTCCTGTAGGAAATGTCGCACAAGCCATGTCGGGACGTCTGGCAGGAGTACAGATTACCTCAGCCGACGGTTCGCCCGACGCGGAAGTACTGATCCGTGTACGTGGTGGCGGTTCCATCACCGGAGACAACAGTCCTCTTTTCATCGTAGACGGTTTTCCCGTAAGTTCGATCAGTGACATCGCCCCCAACGATATCGAAGACATTACCGTACTGAAAGACGCGGCTTCTACCGCTATCTACGGTTCACAGGGTGCGAACGGGGTAATCCTTATCACGACCAAAGGAGCCAAAGAGGGTAAAACTACTGTTTCTTACAACGGTTATCTCCAGTGGAAAGGCATTGCCAGAAAACTGAAAGTAATGGACCCCTATGAGTTTGTCATGTATAATTACGAAAGAGCAGCCATGCGCAACGAGATCTCCAAATTCGAAGAAAGATGGGGATACTTTGACGACCTGGATCTCTATAAATACCAGAAAGGAACAGACTGGCAGGAAGAGATGTTCGGTAACTCGCAACTATCACAATCCCACAACATCAGTGTGACTGGTGGTACTGACAAAACCAAATTCTCCCTGAGCGGGACCTATACAGATGACAACAGCCTGATGAAGGACAACGGATACAGCCGTTTCAACCTCAATTTCAAACTGAATCATGAGATCACAAAAGGTCTGAAACTTGATTTCGGAACACGCATCTCCGACACAGAGACCAGAGGAGTAGGTACGGCAGGTAGCACCTATAAGATCCGTTCGTATGACGCGATCATGAAATCACCCGTCAATGGATTCTACGATAGTATGGATGAAGCCGCTATTGCCGCTATGGACGACGAGGAGTATGAAGAATATATCAACGATACAATGACCTTGCGTGACAAACTGGACCAATACTGGAGACGTAAAAACGAACAGCGTTTCAACCTGAACTTCGGTCTGACCTGGAATATCCTTAAAGACCTGACTTACCGTGGAGAGGGAGGATATGACTATATCTTCTATCAGGATAAGAATTTCTATGGTAAAGATACCAGTAACGCGATCAACAATGCCGGCGGACACCCCTTCGGCGAATGGGAAAAGAGAAACAGCTGGAGTTATCGTGTAGCCAATACACTGACCTACCGTTTTGATCTGCAAGATAAGCATCATTTCGATGTAATGGTAGGTCAGGAGGTAGTAGCCAGTGGCAGAGAAACCAATAAGATGACTGGTAAGTACTACCAGGATGATATCACTCCGGAAAAAATGTTTGCTTCTATGGGACTGAATTCTGGTGAAACAGGAGCCGCGACTATTTCCAGTACCCTGGGACAAGAAAACCGTACGGTTTCTTTCTTCGGACGTCTGAACTATCGTTTTGACGAACGTTATCTGTTGACATTTACACTCCGTGGTGACGGTTCCAGTAAGTTCACCCGCGGAAACCGCTGGGGTGTGTTCCCGGCAGCCGCCGCCGCATGGCGTATATCGGAAGAAGCTTTTATGGAAAACACCCGTGATGTTCTTTCCAATCTGAAACTCCGTATCAGTTACGGACAGGCAGGTAACAACAACATCGGAGACGCGATGTACGAAACGACCTACAAAGCCTATACCAGCAGTAAATATTACGGTGCGGGAAATTATCTCAATCCACATTATACACTTAACAACTCTACACTGGCCAATCCGAATCTGAAATGGGAAACCACTGTAACCCGTAACATCGGTCTTGATTTCGGTTTCTTCAACGAAAGACTCTCTGGTACCATCGACGGATACTGGAACACAACCAAAGACCTGCTTGTAGAGCGTTCTATCGCTACCATCGGTTATGCCAAAGTACAGGAAAATATCGGTCAGACTTCTAACCGCGGTGTCGAACTTACTTTGAATGGCCTGATCCTGGACAACAAAGACTATTCACTCTCTGCCAACTTCAACATCGGTGTCAACAGAAACAAAGTAGACAAACTGACCGGGGACAGTGATGCCATGATCATCAATTCGGGTGCGTTCAGCACCGATATGCTGGGCTATGACGACTACCGTGTCTTTGTCGGACAACCTCTGGGACTGATCTACGGATATGTATACGATGGCTATTACACTGTAGATGATTTCAAAACGTATGTAGATGCCAACGGAGTAACCCAGTTTGAGTTTGATAGCTCAGGAAACTACCAGCGGAAAGATGGAGTACCCGATGCGAGTTCCATGCTGACCGGCTCTTCCAAATTGCGTCCGGGATCCATGAAATTCAAGGATCTAAACGGAGACGGTGAAATTGATGCGGATAACGACCGTACCATCATAGGTAAGACGGCTCCGAAATTTACCGGAGGTTTCGGTATCAACGCGACTTACAAAGGATTTGACCTTTCTATGCTGTTTAACTTTGTATATGGAAACAAAGTATACAATCTGGATAAGATCGTAGAAACAATGTCGTACCGTACCACGTATGCCAACCTGCTCAATTACATGAAAGGGGACAACCGATATACCTATCTGGACCGCGCTACCGGTGAGATCATAACAGATTACACGACACTGAAAGCCATGAACGAAGGAGATAACGCGAAGAAATACTGGTCACCCCTTTCGTTGGGTGATGCCTCCCCGATCGCCAACTCCTGGGCAGCGGAAGACGGATCTTACCTGCGTCTGCAAACCATTACATTAGGATATACGTTCCCGAAAAACTGGACCAGAAAATTTGCCTGCGACCAATTGCGTGTTTATTGTACGGTAAACAATGTATTCACCTGGACCAACTATACCGGTTATGACCCTGAAGTAAACTCCAGCCTGCGTGGGTCATCTACCAGCGGGCTGACTCCGGGTGCCGACTATTCTTCTTATCCGAAGAACAGATCCTGGACTGCCGGTCTGAACATTACATTCTAATCAAGAATAACGATCAAGATAATTAATTGACATTATGAAAAAAAATTAGTATATATCCTTGCTTTGTGCAGCAGCGCATTCTTCACAACTTCCTGTGAGGATTTCCTGGACACAAGTAGCCTGTCTACTGACAACATCGATTATGTGGTTAGTAATGTGACAGACGCGCGCAAAATGGTGAACCATGTCTATGCCTATTTCTGCGAAGATTCTTTCACCTCCCGTATGTCTAATAACTGGAACCAGAATACCGATGTAGAGTGGGCGCCCCTCTCCGAGGCCAATGCCGAAGAAGTAACCCGGCGTGGGCTCTGGGCACACAACGCCCGTCCCAGCTTTGGTGACATCAATACCGCCTGGAACCATAACTACGAAGCCATTGACTTCTGTAACCAAATCATAGCCGGCATCAGACAGAGCGAGTTGTATGAAAAGGGAGACAAAGACATACTTTAGATCTTGGGCGAAGCCTACTGTCTGCGTGCGTATCGCTACTTCCTGCTCTGCAACTTCTGGGGAGACGTACCGATGGCACTTGACCCAACAGATTATGACAACTATACGGATGATTCACGTACCAAGCGTATGGATAAGAACATCATCTATTCCCAGATGATCCAGGATATGATCGACATCGAAGAAAGTATGATGTGGGCCAGTGACCTGGAATATGGTGTAGAAAGAATGAACCGCGAATTCGCGCTCGGGTTTATTACCAAACTGGCCATGTTCCGCGCCGGTTACTCGATGCAGGAAGATGGTACAATGGACAGATGTCGTATCGACAATCAGATCGAACCTGTCACCTATTACGATTATGCATCCGGTCAGGAACTGACCGCCCAGAGTAGTGATGACTTCTACAAAGTAGCTATCAACTACGCGAAAAAACTACAGGCTCAGAGAGACCGTGAACTGAACAGTGATTTTGGTGAGATGTTCCGTGTACAGGCTACTGCCGGTAATGCGGCAGGTGGCGATATGCTCTTCGAGATAGGTTTCGTGACCAACGGCGGTGGCGATGTGGGTTGGAATATCGGTCTGAGTGTAGAAGGCGGTTCCAAAGGTTCCGGTACTACGTATACTTACCTGACTCCGATGTATGCTTGCTCTTTCGATACGGAAGATCAGCGCTACCATGTGACCTGTGCTCCTTATAAATGGATCTACGACGGCAAACAAAATGCACTGAACGCATTCTCTATAAATCCGTCGAAATGGTGTCGTTTCGATATGGAAATAATGGTAAACGATAAAGGTACCGGCATCAACTGGCCTATTCTACGCTATGCCGATGTACTTCTGTTGTGGGCAGAGGCTGAAAATGAATTGAACGGACCTACATCTGCCGCACAGGAACCGCTCGCCCGCGTACGCAAACGCGCTTTTGCAAACTCTGGTAACCTGACAGAAAAAGTAACCAACTACATCAGTCGTGTAAGCGGTTCGAAAGATGCTTTCAGAAAGGCGATCATCGACGAACGCGCCTGGGAATTCGGAGGAGAATGTATCCGTAAGTTCGACCTGATCCGCTGGAATTACTTCAGTGACGCCGCCGCCAATACCTATGAATGGTTATATACGGTAGGTATGAATGCCGAGCAACTGGTTTTCGAAGGTGGAGAAATGATCTATGATGAAAGTAAGCCCATAGAAGATCTGAACGTGGCAAGCCGTCTGTTCTACCAGTTCAAAGACGGAGAGGTGGTATTCCTCAATGATATGCAGGAGTATACAGACATAGATGAATTTCCTTATAACGCGGCCGAAACCATTGAAGACAAAGATGTGGAGTCTTACATGACCGATGAAGAAAATATCTATTATGTAGATTTTGCCAAGTATATCTTCTCTGTAAGTGATACGAACCCGTCAACCAACCAGAAGTATGAAGACGGAGTCAAGAGAGGAACGCTTCGTTCGAGTACGGAAGGAACCTGGTACGGATTGACCGACGGCCCGTTTACTCCCCAAAGCATGGAGGAAATCGAAGCACTCCGCGACAAAGTAGTACCTTACATCATTCCCATCTCCGCTACAGTACTAACCAGCAGCCAGGGATCACTGACAAACAGCGGATATGCAATTCGTAACAAATAAAATGTAAATTCCATGAATACAATAAAATATTTAAAATACTTAGCCGTAAGTCTGTTGCTGGTCGCGGGATTTGCCAGTTGCAGCGACGATGACAATCTGGGCGATGCACCCCGTCTGTTCAGACCGATCGCGAAACTCACCCAGGACGGTACCAGAAACAATCTGAAAGCTACCTGGACCCGCTTAGGAGGTGCTACAGGATACCAGTACGAACTTTATCAGTTGGTGACCGATTCTACAGAGATTACAGATGGTCTGCAACCGCTGTTCACAGATACTATAGAAGATACGGAAATTATGTTCACCAGTCTTTCCTGGGACGAAAGATACATTCTGAAAATCAGATCCGTTGGTTCAAATATCGAAGCGTCTCAATATTATGAGACAGATTATACGACGCTAAGTTATCCCACTGCCCTGAATACAGTACGGACAATAGACAACGCGGCTCTTGTTACCTGGGTAGACCCGACCACCAGAGGTCAGGAACTTTATACCATGTTCGTGGTTACCGGAGAAGATGGTACTGTATTGGAGTATGAAGTTACCGATGAAGAAAATGCTGAATTGCAGAAAACCATCGAAGGATTGTCACCGGAAACAACTTATACCCTCCGCGCGTATTACGGCGACGAACAAACAGTAACTACTTATCAAGGGAGACAAGTCTTCACCACACGCGCCGAAGAAGATTACGACGCGGAATACGGTAGCAACCGGATTGATCTTCGTGATATGGATGTTGACGCGCTTGATAATATCATGGATATGATTAATGACGGTGGAGCAGTCATACTTAAAGGAGGAGCTAAATACTCACTTAATGGCACTACATTTGATAAGTCTGTAATTATCCGTACAGGATTATCTTTGGAAGGAAATGCTATAATTGTTGTAGAAGGCGCAATCAATGCTCCTGGTGGAACCACAATAGATAAATGGCACTTCATAGAATTGGATTTTGTTTATAAAGATATAAACAGTGCCGGATTTGCGACTTCACCTATAGAATTCATGAAACAATCAGGCTTTAATGCAAATATGGGAGGAGGCCAGGTAATCAATTTAGACCAAGTTGGTTCAACAATTAACGAAGTTATCTTTGAAGATTGTAACATTACCTATTTCCGTGGTGTTGTCAGAATAAAAGATGAAAATAATCTTACAATAACATCTGTTTCTTTCAATAAATGTACTCTTGATGGTATAGGAAGTCAGGGTATTGTTACTACAGATAACAGAAGTACAAATGCGATAAGTAATGTTTCTTTCGAAGATTGTACGTTAAGTAATGTAATTATATTAGTCGATTTCCGCAGCAACAGATTAGGAAAAGCTAATACTACAATTACCGATTGTACTTTCTGTTATGCATCTCATCCCGGAACAACACAAATGATGAGATTGGCAGAAAGCGATGTAGTTACAATTCAAAATACCATCTTTGGACCAAGTATCGGAGAGAATAACTATGAAGCAGGAGAGTCTTCCGCATTGAGAAGTTCAGGGGTTGTTTCTGCAAGTAACTCTTACAAGACCAACTTTGAATACAGCAGTAGCAATTATGGGATTGATGGTTTAAATTCTCTTAATGGAACGGATACAGATGTATTTGAAGATCCTACAAATGGTAACTTCACACTGATTGATAGCAGTATCAGTAGAAGTGTCGGAGCAACGAAATGGAGAGCTGAATAACATTTCTTGCTATATATAACTAAAAGTGAAGGTATCCCAAAAGTAGGTACCTTCACTTTTGCTTTTTTATGCTGATATATTGAATCCGTGACAAATTATTGTAGTTTTTCAGTTATATTGCCTGAGTTTTCTGTCCTCCTGGTACTTTTTTCTTTTGTCAGTAGAAGTACCCACTTTTTTAGCCATTTTCTTTAAATTAAAATAACACCCACCACCCGGGCAGAACAAACAGAGAATCGGCTAAAGATATTTTTCGATGCGAGTGCTGACGAAGTGGATAGGGGAGATTATCAGACGCTTATGGATGGGATACGTTATGGAACTGGAGTTTAGCCCTATATCGATGAAGGACAACCTTCAGAACTCCATTACAATATGTAGGATGAACGTGATAGATTGGATACATGGTATCTGGGGAGGAATAGCCTTTCCGGCAGCAGACCATCCTGTAGTTCTCCTTTGTGAGGATGAGAGGGCAGCGTTCGCCAGAAGTTAGGGGGCAACGGACTTCTCATTACTGTCGGTGTAAGGCGCATTTTTATTGAGAATTACATGGATGCATCTCTTACTATAGAAAACAACGGGTATATGACTGTTTACGCAAACTGTCTGCGTAATGTCACGTCTGATGTTCCTGTCTCTTCTACAATAAGATACCATTCTACTACAACAGAAATGTTCAGAGTGACTATTCCGAACAGCGATCTTTATACAAGTCAAACCATAGAACGAAAGTTTAACCTGTATAATCAAATGGAAGTTATTGATCATACAAAATCTTATAGAGACGAGAAGTCAAATTATACAGTGACCAGTGTAGCTTTCTGACAGGAAATATACCTGGAGCGATATAAAAGTCCTGAATGAATCACCCGCGCGACAAACTGTAAGAAGGGTGATTTTTCATTTCAGCGACTTCTCAGATATTCTCTGCTTTTTACAGCCCATATCCGGTTATCTATGTATTTACCATATAAAACACGTTCTCCGATTTGTTTTTTGGGTCTGAACCACCTGCCACAAACGAACTTACATACTTACCTATCCTCCGCACATCATTTTTTTTGATTACCTTTGTAAATAAACGGTGGCTGCTCACAAAAGAGATCAGCTTCCGTTTATCCTTATATCAAACTCTAAATACAATACGATGAATATGACTTCTGTTATGGGCACAGTGGCTGCCGTTCTGATCACCTTAGGCTATATGCTGCAAACCATCAAAACCATACGTACCCGCTCTACCGGAGATATAGCGATAGGGTCGTTTATTCTTATGGGGTTAGGCTCCTTGTCATGGGCCATATACGGAATTCTGGCACAGGACTATTTCATCCTTTCTGCCAATGCGCTGACCACGATCATGAGCACCATCATCTTCTCTATCAAACTCAACAACGACTGGAAAGCGAAAAAGAAAAAAGAAATCGATTGATCCCGCATTACTTATTTTCTTTATAAAAAGATAGCCACCTGAAATCCGGTGGCTACTTCCTCTTATTTCTTATTCAAGAACTGATCCCGGTATTCTGTGGGTGTCATTCCCATTTTCTGCTTGAAGCATTTGCTGAAATAACGCGGATCATTGATCCCTACCATATAAGAGATCTGTGTCATATTGAACTCTCCCGTCTCGATCAATTGTACGGCACGTTTGATGCGCATCTCTTTGATAAACTCAATCGGTGCCAGTCCGGTCAACGTCTTGAGTTTCTTGAAGAATACCGAACGGCTGACAGCTACCTCCCGTACCAGATCGTCTACCACCAGATCTCCGTTGTCCATATTAGACTCCATCAATTCCAGCAACCGCTCCATAAATCTCCGGTCATTGGGCGAAAGATCGGGTCCCTGCGGCTCCTGAACATCCGCTTCAATATCCACATCAGCCTCCTGGCTCAGCAGGACATCCCGATAGGCTGCCTGGAGTTTTTCCCGCTGACGCAACAGGTTTTCTACACGCGCTTTCAGGTAAGTAGCACTGAAAGGTTTGGTGATATAATCATCCGCGCCATACTCCAGCCCTTCCAGCTTACTCTCTATGGAAGATTTTGCCGTCAGCAACACAATAGGGATGTGACTGGTGGTCATATTGGCACGTAACTCCTTCATCATCTCTATTCCATCTTTCTCAGGCATCATTACGTCACTCACAATCACGTCGGGCAGGAACTTCAACGCCTTGCTCCAACCTTCCATCCCATTTACAGCCTCCACAATCTGATAGGTATCTGAGAAAATGCTGCGCAGGAAAAACCGCAGTTCAGGATTATCTTCCACCAGCAGCATGACCTTGCGGAAGGTCTCCTCCTGCGGAGACTGTTCCTCTAAGGTATCTTCCTGAACGATCCACTGGTTACTGACATCACTCACGTTTTCAAAATGGCTGCTATCCAAAGAGTCGCTGACAATAAACTCTACCGTGCTGTCATAGTGCTCTTTGCCTTGCAGGAAATCGACCTTGAAGCAGCTGCCTTCGCCCAGACGGCTATCTACTGTGATGACTGCCTTGTGCATCTCTACCAGTTCTTTCACCAGGGAAAGCCCGATCCCGGTACTCGACTGATTGAAAAGGTTCTTATCTACTAAATTCTCAAAACGCATGAAGATAGAACTGCGACGATTCTCCGCGATGCCGATCCCCTGGTCCTGTACACCGACAGAGACAGTCTCTTCATCTTCATGGATAAAGACCTTGATCATCTTTCCGTTGGGAGTATACTTAAAGGCATTGGAAAGCAGATTAAAGACGATCTTCTCCAATTTATCCGTATCTACCCAGAGATAGAGGGTTTCTTTCTCTGTCTCAAACATAAAATCAATGTGATGATCCTCTGCCAGAGAAGCGAAATTCTCCATGATCCGCTGTACAAAAGGGACTACGTTGACCTGCTGTACGCGCATCTTCATCTTCTTGTTCTGTATTTTCCGGAAGTCTAAGATCTGATTCACCAGACGGAGCATACGGTTGGTATTACGCTCTACTACCTGCAATTGCTCCCGGGCATCCGGAGGCAACTGCGTATGTTTCAGCACATGTTCCACCGGACCGGAGATCAGTGTCAGGGGAGTACGCAGTTCGTGGGAGATGTTAGTAAAGAAACGGAGTTTGATATCCGAGATCTGCTGTTCCACAGTCACCTCGTGTTTCAGGCGATAGATGGTGAACAGGATATACACAGCCACTAAGATGAACAGAAGCATACCCAGGACATACAGGAAATAAGCCAGCGGAGTTTCCCAGAAAGAGGGAAGCACCACGATGTCTATGGTGCGGGTATTATCTACCCAGACACCGTCACTGTTGGTAGAACGCACCCGGAACGTATATTCTCCTTTCGGCAGGTTGGTATAATTCGCTATGCGCTGCCGGTCGGCATAGGTCCATTGCTTCTCAAACCCATCCAGCATATACGCATACTGGATATTAGCCGGATTGGTATAATCCAGTGCCGCGTACTGGATGGCTAAGATATTTTCTTTATGGGAAAGCACTAATTTACGGGTATCATCCAGAGCTACTTGCAGCCGGGAATCCTCTCCGGGAAGCACCAGTTCATTGGCTACCCGCAGGGTCGAAAATACGATAGGTGGTACAAAATCACTCTTGCTGGCCGAGTCGGGATGAAAGATAAAAATACCGTTGCTACTGCCAAACAGCAGATTGCCCTGGTGCGTCTTTTCCGAAGCGGCTTCACTGAAACGTACCCGGAACATGATGCTGCGGTCGTCGTAGTTCTCAAAACGCTCTGTTTCCGGATCAAAGCTGCTGATGCTGTTCTCGGAAGTGATCCACAACATCCCACGGTCGTCCTTCTGAATAGAGAGCAGCACATCCGAAGCAAGCCCGTCCTGCACGGAGAAAGAACGGAAGGCTCCCCTGCCCTGTTCGTCTATGGAAAGAAGCTTATTCAGCCCTCCTCCGAAAGTAGCCAGATAAATATCGGTATCGGTAGCCGTGATCCAGTGCACATCGTTGTTGCTCAGGCTCTGCGGATCACTGGGAATGCGTTCGAAATGAAGGAACTCCACATCTTCGGGAGCGGTAAAATCTTTCGGAAACGTCACTGCTCCGGCCGTAGTACCCACCCAGATACGGCCTCTGTGATCGGAAGTGATGTAACGGGTCTTGTAGCACAGGTCGATGGGATATCCTTTCAGGTGATTGCGGTGATTGATAAACGTAGTCGATCCGTCAGACTGCCGGGAGATATAGTTGATCCCTCCGCCGAAAGTGGCTATCCAGATACGCCCCCGGTTATCTTCGTGTACACAGTACAGATCATCGTTGCTCAGGCTATACATATCATCCGGATCATGCCGGTACCGGGTCAGGCGATAGCGCAGATCGCCCGTTTTCTCCGCGCGTACCAGTCCGTCTCCTTTGGTAGCGATCCAGATCACCCCCGTAGAATCCTGCATGATGAAATAGACTGTACCTGTCAGCGGAACTCCCTGCCGGGCCACTGTACCCTCCTCGGTCAGATAGCCGATCTCCTGATGCTCTTTGTTGTAAATACGCAACATGCCGTCTTTCAGACCCACCCACAGGCTCTGCTCCCGGTCTTCACAGATCGCCCGTATTTCATTGCTCAGAGACTCATGCCGTACGGAAGTAGGAGTGATCATCCGGAACTGCGAAGAGTGAAAAGTGACCTTCTCCAATCCTTTGGAATGGGTACACAGCCAGAGATTGCCTTGCCAGTCGGAGAAAGCGGAATGTATCTTGTTGGAGAACTTCCAGTCTTCACTGTCCAGTTCATTGTAAAAGGGCATCAGGCGTTGCTGCTCCCGGTCGTAATACCCGAAACCACCGCCGTAGGGATGTACCCACAAGATACCGTTCTTGTCTTCGTGGATACGAAAAGCCGGTCGCGACCGGTCGGTACTGGTGGGTTCTACCCGGATCTGCTCCCTGCGCAAGGTGCGGGTAAACGGATTGAAATGTACCACCACCCCCGCCACATTCTGTTCAAACCAGACCTCACCCGTACGATCTACGTAGGCCGAACGGATCTGATTTTTCGGAAGCTGGGGATATGTATCATGCGAGTAATGGGTGGTCTGACCGTTCTTCCGTTCATACGTAAAAAGCCGTCGTACGCCGTAGCTATGACAAGAAGTTCCTCAGACACACTGTGAACCGAAACCACGTGCGACCGGGCAGGCAGCTCAAGCAGGCGGAACTGTCCGTCTTCCTTCCGGTAACGCCAGACACGCCCTTTGTCCGACCCGAAAAAGATCTCTTTCTCACTTTCCATCGAAGCATAAAAGGCCTGGTCCGACTGGTGAGGGGCATCCTGTCCCTCCGCGAAATAGACAGCGATCTCCGGCTCTCCCGGAGCCATACGTCCCAGTCCGTTATTGGTCAGCACCCACTCATTGCCTTCACGATCTTCAAATACCTTGTATACTTTGGTAGCAGGTATTCCGCCCGCTTTGGAAGAGTAGATCTGCTTTTTCAGGGGGTATGTACCCGATGGCTGGGTAGTCACACGGATGGCCCCGTCGTTCTCGGTGAGGATCCAGACCGTACCTCCCGGCAGCACCTCGATGGAAGAGACCGTATAGGTACTTCCCTCCTCACCGGCAGCAGGCACTTGCTCGAACGTTTCGGTACGCGGATCAAAACGATGAGCGCGGTTGTCATACGTAAACAACCAGAGATATCCGTAACGATCTTCATACATCTGGTCTACCCGGTTGTTGGTCAGACTGATGAAACTTCCCTGACGCGCTTTATACGTGCGGAACCCGTAACCGTTGAAGCGGTTGATACCATCCCATGTGGCAAACCACATGTTCCCTTTATTGTCCTGCAAAATACTCATTACTGTGTTCTGCGAAAGCCCGTTCTCCGACGAATAATGGGTGAACGAACAGTTTCGCTGCGCACATAAACAGACAGGAACCAACAAAAACAATAGCAGATATAAGATACGTATCCTCATTTTGTGTAAATTCTGTCTGGTAAAGATACAAATTAAATAGAATTTTACTGTATCTTTGTTTCCCTATTTAACAACATACCCGTGGAACGCATCTCTGCCTGCTGGCTGTTTTTGTTGATCCTGTTTCCTTTGAGCGGACAGGAGAACTCCTATCCCACATACGGGGTAGAGAAAAGTATGCCTGTTTATTACGAACAGCTCCGGGAGCAACTCACTTTTCCCCTGGCGTGGGGACGGTCCGATACAAAGGATTTTGACAGCTGGAAAGAGAACGCGCGCGCGATGGTATGGGAATGTATGCAGCATATTATTCCCGCGCCGGAGTCCTACGACATGGAAATCGTAGCCCGTGAAAAGCGGGAAGGCTATGAAGCCCGGAAAATTGTTTTTACGCTATCCGGATTCAGTCGCGTACCGGCCTACCTGCTGGTTCCCGAAGGAGAAGGCCCTTTTCCCGCCGTCCTGATGCTGCACGACCATGGAGCGCATTTCTCTATCGGGAAAGAGAAAATGGTAAAACCTTTCGGTGTAGAGGAAGAAGTGTTAAAAGATGCCCGAGAGTGGGCGGTGAAGTGCTACGACGGCCAGTTCACCGGCGATTATTTCGCTGCCAACGGCTATGTGGTACTTGCGGTAGATGCTCTGCTCTGGGGAGAACGGGGACGCAAAGAGGGGGCCGACTACGATGCCCAACAGGCATTGGCCTCCAATTTCCTGCAGATGGGAACTTCCTGGGGAGGAGTGATCGCTACGGACGATGTACGCAGCGCGGAATTCCTGGCCTCCCTGCCTTTCGTAGATCCCGGGCGGATCGGTGTCGCGGGCTTCTCCATGGGAGCACACCGTGCCTGGATGACTGCCGCGCTCACCGATCGGGTGCAAGCGACCGCGGCTATTTGCTGGATGAATACAACCGATCATCTGATGACGCTGACCAACAATCAGAACAAAGGAGGATCGGCCTACTCTATGATTATACCCGGCCTGCGCAGATACCTGGACTATCCGCACGTGGCCTCTATTGCCTGTCCGAAACCTATGCTCCTTTTCAACGGCATTCATGACAAACTATTTCCGGTAGAGGGGGTAGAAGACGCCTACCGCGACATGCGGAACGTATGGGAAGGTCAGAATGCCGGAGAGAAATTAGTGACCCGTTTGTGGGACGAGAAACATTTCTTTTCAAAGGAAATGCAGAAAGAGACTTTGCTCTTTTTCGACCGGTACCTCCGTCCGTAAGCAGGAAGCATACGCATACCAGGCGGAGGCAGACCTGAACAACAGATAAAGAATACGTAACAAACACGGTTTCTCATGAAAACGAAACATATCTCTCTGCAGATATTTTTCTTCCTGACTGCCATTTTTTCCAGGGACATCTGGCAGCGGAAGAAGACAAGAAAGAATGCATCCTCATTCTTGCTCCCTATACGGATTCCTCGCCTCTGAGCAGCCATATCATCCGCTCAGTGATCCGCAATATGCCTCTCGACTACAACGGTACGGTGATCCGCAGCGAAAGTCTCAGTCTATTGATGATAAATTCTAACCAGGATCTGGAGATATTGCGGAACAAACTCTTCGAAAAATACGACGACGAACAACCTCTTCTCATCATTATGGAATCCAATGCCTGCTGGGCCTATTTTCACGAAGAGATAGAAAAGCGTTGGGGAGATGTACCGGTGATCCTCTGCACCGACAAAGAGTTTATGGCGGAGAAGGAGTATTTCATGCAGAAATCATTTGTTCCCTTAGATCAGCGCATCCCCCTGGAAGAGATAGAGAAAGGCCGGAACCTGACCATTGTTAATTCACCCGTCTATATCCGTGAGACCATTGATATGATGCACAGGCATATTCCTGACATGAAAGAACTGATCTTTATCTCGGACCGCAGATGGGCCAACGAGCAGAACAGGTGGGAGGTAGAACAACTGATAGAGAAAGAATACCCGGACCTGAAACTCACTCTATTGACCGGCGGAGACCTCACAGCCGATGAGCTATTGAATTCACTCCGCCAGGTAGACGAACACAGTGGTATATTATTCTCCTCCTGGTATCAACACGACGTGGTAGCGGATAACATCTTTCTTACCAGCAACATATACCAGATGGTAAGTCTGTATACCCCTCTCCCGGTCTTCACGCTGTACAATCCCGGGATCAGTGACGGCGGACTTGTGGGAGGGTATGTCACTTTACACGAAGAGATCAGTCAGCTTGTCGCAGAGATGGCCTTAGCTATTGTTCACGGAAAATCGTCCGCGCATATCCCTTCTGTCACTCAGCAGGGAAGACCCGTATACAACTACAAGGTGATGCAGGAGAAGGGATTCACCAACGTATCCTATCCGAAAGATACGTTCTTCTATTCCCGTCCCGACAACTTTTTCGAAAAATACCGGTATTACTGGATCAGTGTGTTAATACTGATTCTCACCATCATCGCGATATTAGGCATACGCATCAAAGTGATCGGTAAGATCCGCCGGATACAACAGAAAGAGCTGGATCTGATGCGTGACTACAACAGTCTGTTCAACAACATGCCGATCACCTATACCAAATGTGAACTGATACGTCGGGACAACCAAGAGATCTCCAGCTTTATATTCCGGGAGGTAAATCGCAGTTTTGAATCACATTTCCTGAAAAAAGAAGATGTCCTGGGTAAAGACTGTATGGAAGTAATCCCTGGACGTTACAAGGAATTCATCAGCGCGTTCCGGCTGGCAGAGCAGGAGCAGCGGGAAATTGCTTTCCAGTATTACCACACCGAGACATCCAGGGTATATACGGCAGTGATCAATTTGTCTGCCCAGCAAGGTTATATGGATATGTTTGGCATCGAAATGACCGAACTGGCAGAGACCCAGCAATTGCTCCGCACGGTAAACCACAAGCTGACCATGGCGCTGGACGTGGCCAACATTGTTCCCTGGAAATGGGATCTGGTACACCAAACCATCCTGTGCGACGTGAACAAACCCTTAGAGCTCAGTCACAGCACCGGAGAGGGAGAGAATCAGTTGTCCGTACCGGACCATGAATACTTTTCCAGGATCTGTAAAGAAGATCGTCCGCGGATCGAGCAGGCCTACCGCAACCTGATAGAGAAACGGGTAGAGAAGATCAAAGAGGAATACCGGGTACTCACCTACGAAGAGGGGGTGCGGAAGATCGAATGGGTAGAGGCACAGGCGGCAGTGGATCGACAGGACGAAAACGGGCAGCCGCTCTCTCTGATAGGTTCTTCTTTAGTGATCACCGACAGGAAAAAGATGGAAAGTGACCTGATCGCGGCCAAAGAAAAAGCGGAAGAGTCGAACCGGCTGAAGTCGGCTTTCCTGGCCAATATGAGTCACGAAATACGCACGCCTCTCAATTCCATCATCGGCTTCTCAGGTATACTGGCAGCCACGGAAGATGCCGAAGAGAAACGGGAATATGTCAGTATCATTGAGAACAACAATACCTTGTTGCTGCAATTGATCAATGACATTCTGGACATTTCCAAAATAGAGGCGGGTACCCTGGAGTTTATCTACTCCAACATCGACCTGAACGAAATGATGCGTGAGATCGAGCAGGCTACCCGGCTGCGTATCGCTTCCGACAAGGTAGATCTGGTTTTTGAGAAACGTCTGCCCGACTGTTTCATCAACACCGAACGCAACCGCATCACCCAGGTACTCAACAACTTCCTGTCCAATGCCATCAAGTTCACCAACGAAGGATCGATCCGGTTCGGTTACGAAATGCAGGGAAATAACTACCTGCGCTTCTATGTCACCGATACCGGTTGCGGTATACCGGAAGATAAGATCAAATCCATATTCGGAAGGTTTGTGAAACTGAACAACTTCAAACAGGGAGTGGGTCTGGGACTCTCTATCTGCGAAACCATCATCAACCACATGCGGGGCGAGATCGGAGTGACATCCAAAGAGGGAGAAGGCTCTACCTTCTGGTTCACCCTGCCCTACAGACCGATAAAGATCTCTGAAAATCAGGTAAAAGCCTACAAACAGATCAAGGTACAACGGGAAGAACTTACCATACTGATAGCCGAAGATAATCAGAACAGTTTCCGGTTGCTGGAATCTATCCTTCAGAATGAATACAAGATCCTGCATGCCTGGAACGGACAGGAAGCGGTAGAGCTCTATAAAAAACACAATCCACACCTGATCCTGATGGATATCAATATGCCGGTCATGGATGGATACGAAGCCACAAAAGAGATCCGCAACCTATCAGACAGTGTTCCCATCCTTGCCATCACAGCGTATGCCTATTCCGCGGACAAAGAACGTATCCTCAGCAATGGTTTCGACGGATATGCGTCCAAACCTTTAGACGCTACGGAAATCCGGTATAAGATCGCGGATATGATCCGCAGACAGATGATATTTATTTGATTGATGGTCCGAAGGTTTACGATTGAAATCACTGTTTCCTCTGATCAGACAGGTTTTCTTTTTTAGACAAAAGAACATAATAGAGTTTTAAGTTATGAGTTATAAGTTTTAAGTTGTGAGTTACTATTTATCACTCACTACTGGCAGACAGAGATCATTCTATACATCTTATCTTTCTTCTTTTATTCTTACGTCTGAAAAAAGGAATATGCACATCGCGGAGACGCACGCCGTGCGTCTCTACAGGTAGATGATAACACTGGGGTATTTGTCTGTTCAACGTTCCTCAGCGTTACTTTTCAGATAATGGTCATGACCGCGGGGAATCATCGTACCTCATAATTAACTTCGCTGACTGTTGGTTGACTTCGTCGACCGTTGGGTTCAGTAAATCGTACATATTTTGTCTTTCCAATCGTACATCGGTAAATCGTACATAGCGAAGCGTTGTCATCTATACACCTCTATCAACTCATTGCCGTTCTTCACCGGGTTCCAGCCATCTGCACCGGCTAAGACCTCCTCTATACTATACCCTTTCAGGTCTTTCAGCTGGTGTGAATAAGCAGCCCGCGCGGCTGTTCCGGCGCCGGGTCCGAAATTCTCATATTCGGCTAAAAAGGTGGTCTGTGCCGGATCTTTCACTGCCCAGGGATCCCACCCGGCAGGGGCGATATGTGCGCCCAGCTCGCAACGGATATAGACAGTCTGTCCGTAGGTGCGCCAGGGGCGTGCCAGATAGACAGTCTCTACTCCGGGATCGACAGTCAACTTGCAGGCATAGAAAACATATCCATAGGGTTTACCCGGATCGGTAGCAGGAGCCGCGACAAACCCATTGCGTTTGCTATGGATCGTACACCGGTTGAAGACCACAGTAGACCAACCGAAAATAAAGTCTACAGTACCCTCCACGTAACAGTCTTCATAGTACTGGCGACTCTCTTTGCCGTAGTTGTAAAGCGTATCCTGGAATCCCAGAAAACGACAATTCTTAAAATAGGCGCGATCTCCACTGACGAAACAGGCCACGGCCTGCCCCACCGGACCGGCACTGTTCTCAAATGTAATATTCTCGGCATAGAAGTCCGGGCCATAGATGTAACAACTGGCAGAGCCGGACGTTCCCATAGGCTCTCCGAATACGTTTTTCTTATTGGCATAGTCGTCGTACGTGAGCACCACACCCTCTTCGCTGATCAGCGATACATTGATCTTACTTTCCGGGATCACGATTTTCTCTTTATAGCTACCCTTGCGGATCAGTATCCGGGTACGTATGTTCTTTCTGAAATCCGGTACGGCATCTATGGCTTCCTGCACCGTGAAGAAGTCACCGCTTCCATCCTGTGCCACCACATAATCGTAGTATTGCACATACCGGCCCAGCTCCGGTACAGCTTCGGCAATGGCTTCCACCGCAAGCCGGGCAATGCGACGGGCACCGTAGACATTCAGGTGCGTATTGTCTTCTTTTCCCTTGGGATACAGCGGGATCGTGTTGGGCTCTACCCATACAAACAGTTTTTTAGACTCTTCCGGTCCCATTCCTTCCACCAGCTCATGGGTAATACGGTTCATATCAATGAACGCCACTCCCAGTTCCTCAGCCACCCGGCGCGGAGCATCCAGATAGGCACCGTGCGTATCGATCAGGGTCAGTCCCTCTTCCGTATCCGCGCCTGTGGCTTCGATCTGCATATCGTCTTCAAGTACCGCGTTCTCGTTGGCAACGAAATTGCGACGAACAATGGAATTGAACAGAACAGGGATCCCTCCTTTGGCCTGCGTTTCCCGGACAAACCGGCGCAGGTTGTCGTCAAACGAGCCTCCCGGAACCGTATGCCGGGCTTCGTCGGGCTTCTCATCGTTGTGCCCGAACTGGATAAAGACATAATCCCTTTTCTTCACCTGAGCGATCACGTTCTCCCACCGCCCTTCATCGATAAAGCTTTTGGAACTACGACCGTTCTGGGCATGATTATCCACCCGTATCTCTTCTGTGAAAAAGCCGGGCAGTACATGTCCCCAGCCCCGCTCCGGATTCTGTCCCTGCAACGACTTATCGGCCATGGTCGAATCTCCGATCATAAAAACAGTGATCACCGGCCGGTCGGCACGGAACGCCGTCAGCGTGAAAAACAGGATAAGGATCAAAAACGAATTGCGTTTCATCTGGAATATAGGGTTTGAAGTTTATTATTCATTTTCCCGGGTAACTAATTTCCCGTTCACCCGCACATTGTCTAAGGTCAGGTTCACGATATTCTGCATCTGGGTAGCTTTGGGTGCCTGCTTCACCTCGATGTTGCGCAATGTTATGTCGTACAACTTCGCCTCCGGCACGCCGTTGGCCAGGATAGCTACACTATCTACCCGGTTACAGGTCACATCTTCAATGGTAATGTTACGGAAACGGGTCGGATAGTTGCCACCGCGGTATCCGTGATAGTCGGTGCGGAAATTGATCACTCCCCAATGACAGATATTGGCAGAGATGCGACGCATGTGCAGGTTCTCAAAGAAACCTCCCCGGTCCAGGTTGGATTTGAAATAGATCCCGTTGCGGCAACTGTCTATCTGACAATCTTCGATAAAGACATTGCGTACACCTCCCGACATCTCACTTCCTATGGTGATGGCCCACTGGGCAAACCGGCAATTGCGGATGATCACATTCTCCGTAGCCTGGCCGACGCGCCAGCCGTCCTGATCGCGCCCCGATTTGATGGCGATACCGTCGTCACCTACATGGAAGTCTACATTCTCGATCAGTACATTGGTAGAAGATTCCGGGTCACATCCGTCGTTGTTGTAGTTGTGTCCGTCAATGAATACATCCCGCACGATCACATTGTCGCAGAATACCGGGTGAATAATCCAGAAAGGAGAATCATAGATACTTACCCCCTCTACCATCACATTTTTGCAGCCGTAGAACTGGATCATGCAGGGACGCAGGTACCATCCCTCTCCGAATACACGTTCGTAGACCGGCACACTGTCGTTCCCCATCTGCCGCAGACGATCCATCCCCGGCTTCTCTAAAGGCTTCCAGGTATTGAATACAGCCGCTCCGTTACCGTCTATGGCTCCTTTTCCGGTAATGGCCACATTCACACACTGGTAACTATAGATAAAAGGAGAATAGTTGTAACACTCCGTACCTTCCCATTTGGTCAGGACCATCGGAAGATAATCATTCGGCTCGGTAGAGAATTCTAAACGGGCTCCCTCCTGCAGATGGAGGTTGACATGGCTCTTGAGCACCAGCGGACCTTTGATCAGGTAAGTTCCTGCCGGTACAACCACTTTTCCGCCACCGGCTAAGTTGCACGCGTTGATCGCTTCCAGCAGGGCAGGCCGGCTGTCGAACGTACTATCGTCGCGGGCACCATATTCCATCACATGGAAGGTGGTATCCGGAAAAACGGGTTCGGAAATATATTTCAGGATCTCGTCTGCCATCTCCCACCCCTGAGTGGGCACACCGGAGTGCGGACGGGGGTATGACAGGCAAACAGAGAAACCACTATGCAGACAAACAGTAAGGCAGTATGTTTCATGGTAGTTACATTTTATTCTTTTTTATCGGATGCAATATTACAAAAATATCTTCGGGGCACTGTGGAAAAAAAGTCGTATTAGGTGGAAAAATTCATCTCTTTCCTACCAAGCTGACCCTATTATCAGAGAGCTAAACAAAAAAAGATTTACAATGGGACGATTTACGAGGTACGGTTGAGATCCGCTTCATCTGATTGGACAGGTTTTCTTTTTTAGGCAGAAGAACAAAAGAACCTAAGAAGAAAAATAAAATCTATAGAATGGCATCTATTTATAAATAATGAGTAGTAAGTCAAAACTCAAAACTTATAACTTATAACTTATAACTTATAACTTAAAACTCAAAACTTATCACTTATAACCTCTCATAGGTTCTTTTATCTGAAAAAGAAGAAAATGAATAGGTACTCTTGCCGAGAGGTATCTTATGGAATTGGACTTATACCGCGGAGACGCACGCCGTGCGTCTCTACAAGTGTATGACAAGTCTATCTTTCCAATCGTAAATCGTAAATCGTAAAATCGTAAATCTCTTTGAAGCATCAGTGAGAATCAACACCCAGTCAGTATCCTCACTATTTTGCCTCGTTTCCGGCCGGAACTCTACCTTACCGGACGCATACCGTCCCAGATAGCTCCGTTCTCCGGTAACAGGATCATACCACCAGGCCTCCTTTTCCGTACCGCTGATCCGGGAAAGATCGGCAGTGAACGGTTTGCCTGTATAGGTATAAATCAATATATAGTCATTGCCGCGTGTTGCAATGACGCGATCGTACTGCTGTCCGTTCTCCCCACAGAGGATCTCCTGATCCGGTACGCGTTCAAAGTACGGGAACATCAGCATGAGTTCTTTGAGGTACTTCATCTGATGGAACCCCGGAGCGTCGAGTGCTTCGTACCACATCTCCCGGGCACCGTATGCCGGAGAAACACCGGGTTTCAGGAATTGCATCAGGGCATTGTGTCCATAGGTATGTCCGAATGATCCGGCAAAGACAGACCAGTAGGCATACCGCCGGACATCACAGGCCTGCCAGCGCGGTTCTTCCGGGTCGTGTAGCCCCTGAGGGATCTGTTCGTAAACGGGTTCCCCATCGACCACCGGCTTCAACGGCTCTACCGAGTGGGTATACGCCACAAATCGCCAGTTGTCTTCTTCCCTATTTTCTCCCAGTATCTCGTGATTGTCTTCCACCCCCTGTCCATACCGGCGATGTCCGCTCTGGAACATATGGAAATCTAACCAATCGGTATCCCGGAACCAGATGGCAGACGAGGTACGTCCAAACGGGTGGAAGGTCATCAGGTGATTCGGGTCAATCGAACGGATGCTGCCAGCCAGAGCTTCCCAGACTGCTGTTTTCACATCGCCCCGTATGTCTCCTCCGATCATCCAGATGATATTCGGACGGTCTTTGTACCGACGGGCCAGAAACTCTCCGTAGCGTACAGCCTCTTCTTCATCCATCCGCCCCGCTTTCACCAGGCCACCCCAGATACATACCATACCGATATAGATCCCTTTGCCGGCAGCCGTATCCATGATATAGTCCATATGATCCCAGTATCCGTAGACACCGGGACGGTCTATCTCTTCGAACCGGAATCCAAACGGTAGCGACGACTGACCGTATGTATTCAGGGCAGGCACACCGTTCATGGTCTGTACCTGTACGACATTGAATCCGGCTTTGCGGCAACTCTCCAGATAGAAATCCACTTCATCACGATCCAGCCGTTCGGGAAGCAACCAGCCGGTTTCTCCCAACCAGAAAAAAGGTGTGCCGTCGGTATGCCGCAGGTAGCGTCCTTCGGGTGATACCTCCAATGGTCCGTGCTGCCAGGGCAACACCGTTTGTTGTGCACCGACAGACCTTGCCAGACACAGCCAGCCAAATAGCAATAAAAGACGAAATATCCGTATGTTCATTTGTATGGTATATGTAATAACTGTTTTCTCCCTCGTAAACCGTAACCTTCTTCGTTGTGAATCCTCCCATAAATAAGGGGCGCGACGAAAAAGGAAATCCGTCCATCCTCAATCCTTATATGCTTCTTTCAACAGATTGAGCAACAACTGCTGCCCCACCACATGGGCCCGGTTCCTGTCGGAAGTGTTGAATGTATCCATCGATTCGTTCATACCGTCTATATCCACGGCTGTGGCATAAGGTTTCACTCCCTGAATGCAGGCAGGGATATCCAGTGTGGTCAGGATCACCTTGCCCCGTCCGGCGGGTATCACACTGAGTGCCGAGTATACCTCTTTCTTATGATCGGAGACACACCCTACTAAGGTTTCCCCGTTGAACACGCGCAAACCGATGCGGCGACGGTTGTACGTCGCGAAACACTGATACTCCCAGTTGAAGGCGACATCCGCGGGCAGTCCTTCAAATATCCGGTGCGAACGATTGAAGAAATTGCCCCCGTACCAGGAGCGTCCCAGGACTTTCGACCCTCTGTAATCGAGCACCTCTTTATCTGCCAGGAATTCCGCCCACCTCTCCGGATGGTCCACAACAATGAGCGTATGTCCTTTGTATACCCATTCCATGATGTCACTCATCCCACTGCCCCATTGCTGAGGTTCAAAGGCACCTACCAGCAGATAATCTCCTTCCGGCGTACCGGAGGTATATGTTTTCAGATCAAAGCCCGCGGTACGCATGAAGTTTTTCAGTATCCCTGTGGTATCTGCCACCATTCCGTTCGCTGTGACCCCACGGGTATCTAATCGCACGGCAAACAAGTCGTCCTGTCCAAAGGCGAATTCCTGTTTTCCTCTCACTAACTTCGCTTCCACAGAAGTATACCCTGTGGTGCCGGGTACCAACTCCAGACCTTCCAGCAGTAACTCTCCGTAGACCACACCTCCTGTAGCCGTCACTTTCCTGTTCCAGGTTCTCACCACACGTCCCTGCTCATCACGCGCCACTACCCGCAGGTCATAACGCCCACGCAGGTTCTCCTCATTCACCAGATAAATATCTATACGGGTCGTATCGCCCACACTCATTACCTTACGATCCATTTTCACCGCCAGATACAGAGGCCGGTTGTAGCGGGAGATCAGTTCCACATCGCCTTTCGGGAAACGGTAGTTGTCCACTACTCCCGAATGGTTCTCCAGTTTCATGCTTTCCCAGCCATTGATGGCATACCCATCTACGGTATTACTGATCCGTATGTTCTCTATGATACGTCCCTGATAATAGTAAGATACATTTCCCATGGCGCATGTCAGATCGTCTACGGTGGGGAAAGCCTCGTTGAATTTCTCTTCCCGCAGGAACCGATCGTAGGCATCGTACCATTTGAGGTAGTCATCGGCCTCCCACCCGGAGGTTTTTCCTTCCCTGAGTATCTCTTCCCGGATCAGTTGCAGGCGCGGAGGCGTGCCAATGGCACCGTCTTCTCCCCAGAATACGATCTCTCCCCGGTTGGAGGAGAACCGGTGGTAATCATCTACTCCCCGGTACAGATGGTCATGATACGTACCTGGTCCGCCGGCATGATGCCGGTCCCACCATCCACGGTCGTAGAACGTGGTATCATACGGCATCAGGTGCAATTTGAAACGGGGATTCGATACCCCTTCGGGATTCTCCCCGTTGCTGGAGTTATAGGTCAGGATACGCGTAGGGTCCAGTTCGTGTGCCATACGCATCTGCCGGTAGTCTTCAGCCTGCGGATACGCTCCCCGCTCGTTGTGCAGGTTATAGATGATGAGGCTGGGATGGTTGCGGTCGCGACGGATCATGCGGGAAAGTTTCTCGTTGCGGTAGCCGAAATAGAAATCCGCCTGCATATCTCCGTCATCGAAACGATGGGCCGGGTACTGATTGCCTCCCGGCTCTTCGAAATAGAGCAGCCCCAACTCATCCGCATAGTCCAACACATTTGTGGCACCAATGGAGCGATGGAAGTTGAGCATATTCAATCCCAGTTCTTTGGCAATCTCTACCTGTCTGCGAGCCAACGTGTCCGTAGGAGCCATCCCGTTGTCAGGCCAGAAGCTCCAGGAGATCGCCGTACGCAGTACGATACGCTTGCCGTTGAGGTAGAACTGCCGGTCGCCCGCCACGTCACGCACCTCAAACCAGCGAAAGCCGAACCGCCGGGTCAGTTGATCCTCTCCCAGGGTGACAGTGAGGTGATATAGCTGAGGATCATCTACCGACCACAGTCTGGCCTGCGGCAAAGAAATACGGAAACAATGGGAGGAACTTCCCCGCGGAAGGTGTTCCAGAGACTCATCAGACACATAAACGGTCTCCCCTTGTGCCGTGTCTGTGATCTCTACGCGGATGGTTTTTCCCGACAAGGAGTTTCCGGAAAGATTGACGGCCGTCAGGTCTACCTCTATTTCATGGGGTACGGGCTGATTTTTAATAAAGAGATCTTCTACATACACGTGGCCTGTAGCCGTCAGCCCTACCCGCCCGGTAATACCTCCAAACCCATGCGAAGGGTTGGTGCGATATGCTCCCCAGGTATATACCTGGGAATCTTTCCAGTTGAAATTCCCGTTGGGATCGGTAATGCGGAACAGGATCTCATTCTCTTCTCCGTATTTCAGATGCCGCGATACCTCTACGTCGAACGGGGTACTGTTGACTAAGTCGTAACCGGCCAGTTGGCGGTTGACGAAGATCTCCGCCCGGAAACGTACGGCTTCCACATTCAGAACCACACGTTTGCCTTCCCATTCACGGGGTACAGTCAGTTCCGTACGGAACCACGAGACACCGATATAATTTCCATTCACACCGAACGTATCTCCCTGGTATCCCCACAGATGTTGCTCTACGGTAGCGGGCAGATGCACTCCTTTCTTATCCGGATGCTCAAGCAACTCCCACCCGCCGGTAGGAAGATGGACAGGCAACCGGCTGATATCTACCGGAGGCAGGAAGAGTTCATCGTTTTGCCAGGTGGCCTCTTTGTCTAAAGTGATCTCCCAGGGAAACACGGAAAGATCTATGGTTTGTCTGTGTTGGGCAACCAGCATAGTAAAAGCAAGGAAAGACAGGATAAAGGTGGTGATGCGTTTCATGAGGTGCAGGTGTTTTGATTTACGATGTGACGATTTATGGTGTGAAAGACAAAAAGATTGACGAAATCATCCACTTGTAGAGACGCACGGCGTGCGTCTCCGCGATACAGGTCCAACACAGCCAGTTCATATATCTGATCGCCGGGTATCCTTCAAACGGATGATGGTATCTTTATCAGGAACCGGAATATACAGGATACAGGATAGAATATGATATACCCATCGTAATTGACACACATGATGGTGACTACGTATACCGCGGAGACGCACGCCGTGCGTCTCTACATGAGGATGCCATCCTTAGCGTATGTGTCTTTTCAATCGTACATCGTAAATCGTCCAATCGTAAATCCCTTTGCGTCTCTACAAGTGGATGATTTCGTCAGAAGCAGATGATTTACATGAGGTTACTTTTCATTATTCAGCAGGTAGCCAGTCGCTGCACTCCCGGTAGATATTCTCCGGCGTACAGGCCTCGGCCTCCTGACGGGTCAGTTGCCTGCTCCAGCCGGCACGCTCTTTCGCGTTCGCGCCGGGGCCTGTACTGTTGTATTCGGCATAACGGGCGGTCTTCTCATTCTCCGGATTGCGCCAGTTGTCCCATCCCGCCGGAACGATATGATCGCCCATGTCACAATCGATAAAGAAGGTAGCCGCATAGGGCCTCCAGGGCCGTCCCAGGTATACTTTGTCTACAGAAGGATCGGCTGTCAATACACACTTTTTGAAGACATACCCGTAGGCGATATGTGCCGGGGTGGAAGCTGCCGTGATATAGGAATTACGTTTGCTGTGTATCCGGCAATTCTCGAACAGGGCGGTAGCCGGTCCGAAAATAAAGTCTGTGGTACCTTCTATATAACAATCTCTGAACAGCAGACGACGGCCTTCGGAACCGGTGAACACCGTATCCTGGTTGCCCAACAGACGACAGTTGATAAAGACCAGTCGGTCTCCTTCGGTATGCAGAGCTACCGCCTGTCCAAGCTGGGCCGCGTTGTTCTCAATGGTCAGGTTACGGAACGTAATGTCGTTGCCCTCCACCTTCAGGGTATAAGTACGGAACGTACCCATTTTGTTGATATTGGCATGATCGTCGTACGTGATGATGGTCTGTTCGGCATCCTCTCCCACGAAATGAACATTCGTCAGGCAGGCGGGTATCACCAGCTTCTCTTTGTATACTCCTTTACCGATGTAGACCGTTACCGTATAGTCCATATAGGCATGTATCTCCTTCATCACTTCCGTCAGGGTACGGAAATCTCCGCTACCGTCGCGGGCTACCCGCAGGGTATCTCTGTATGCTCTTGCTCCCGCGGAGCAGGCTATGCCTAACAACAAGGCCAGAAAAAGACAATTTCGTTTCATGTGTATTATTTGATTTGAGGACATAATTTCTGCAGATGCTCCCATTCGAGGCTGGCCATGATAAAAGGTCCTACCGCTTTGGGGTCATTGTCGCGTACGGTTTCACTCAGGTAATATGCATAGTCTCCGGAACGGTAGTTCTTGCCTCCCAATCCTGCCACCGCGCAGCAGTTGGTAATGGATACCACTCCCTGATCATCTACCTGAATGAAAGTATCTAAGATACCTTTGTATCCGTTGATAGCCACTTCTAAGTACGAAGGATCGAGATACCCCTTGCGTACGGCTTTGAACAGCGAATAGACAAACATCGTGGTACAGGTAGATTCGAGGTAGTTGCCCGGATCTCCGCTGCGGTCGAGCACCTGATACCAGGTACCGGTAGCCGGATCCTGTATGTCTTTCAGCCGGCTGGCAATGTGCTCCAGGATCACCAGTACCGAATCCCGGCCTTCCTGACGGGTAGGAATGAAATCCAGCGCGTCTACAATGGCCATGGTATACCATCCCATGGCACGTCCCCAGCTATGTGCCGACTGTCCGGTCTGCGGATGGGCCCAACGCTCGGAGCGGCTGATGTCCGTCGCGTGTTTGTAGAGATCGGTCTGCGGATCGTAGGTATGACGGGCTGCCATCCGGATCTGGTTCACTACATCAGCGTAATCCTGCGGCTGGTTGTTGCGGTAAGCATATTCCGCATAGAAGGTAGATCCCATGTACACACCGTCCAACCACACCTGATTGGGATAAATCTGTTTGTGCCAGAAACCTCCGTCGGCGTTGCGCGGATGAGTATCCAGCTGACTACGGAGCAGGTCTATCGCTTTTTTGTACCTCTCTTCTTGGGTCTGTTCGTATACCCGGAACAGGTATTTCCCGGGATTCAGCCGGTCGATGTTGTATTCCTCCGGCTTGTAGGTCAGGATGCTTCCGTCTGCCTGCACCATGGTATCGGCATAGGCAACCGCGTACCGGTAGATCTTCTCATCGCCATACGCGTCATACACATCCATCATGGCCTGCAATTCCAGGCCGTGACAGTAGTCCCACTTCAGCCGGGGCTGGAAATCGAGCTGCCACGATTCCGGACAACGGATCATCTCCGATTCAGTCATACGTACCGACCACGGCAGCTGCTTATCCACTTGCTGCGCCACAACCGGAAAGGCTGTGGCCAGAAGGGAAACCATACAAATCTTACGAATCCTGTTATTCATTCTTTGTCTGAGTTTTTAATAGGTATATAGATTTATTCCACGTATATAGATTCATTCCGCACCGATACAAAAATAGACCTATTTTACCAATTATACGTGTAGTTTTAGTTCGAATACGTGTAATAATTAGATATGCGTGTACGTAAACGCCGGGTTTGAACGGATTTTATGTTACTTTTGTACGAAATTGATAAGAATCGGACAATTTGTGCACCAAATTAGTCAATATTTGTAGTCCGTTCCATCAAATATTCCCTATTTTTGGCACCAGAAATAAAACTAATTTAATTTTAAATCGAATATCATGAGTACATTTCAGAAAGTAAATGAAAAGATGACTAACTACAGGTGGACGATTTGCGCTCTACTTTTTGCCGCGACAACTATCAACTATCTGGATCGTCAGGTTCTCTCCCTGTTACAACCTTTATTAGCGGAAGAATTCCATTGGACCGACAGCGATTACGGAACCATTACGGCCATCTTCTCACTGGCATACGCGATCTCTATGCTCGTAGCCGGCCGTTTCGTAGACAGACTCGGGACCAAGAAAGGATATGCCTGGGCCATTGCTATCTGGTCGCTCGGTGCTATCATACACACACTCTGCGGACTTGCTACAGAGTGGAGAACCGGCCTGCCTGACGCGGACGCGCTAAGAGCAGCGACTGACCCTGCCATCGTTGCAACAATTGCTACTGTAAGTGTGATCATGTTCGTTATTGCCCGCATTGTACTTGCCTTTGGAGAAGCAGGAAACTTCCCTGCCGCGATCAAAGCTACCGCTGAATATTTCCCGAAACGTGACCGCGCCTTCGCAACCGGTATTTTTAACTCAGGCGCGAACGTAGGAGCCATTGTGGCCCCGCTTTCCGTACCTGTGATGGCTGAATTCTGGGGATGGGAAACCGCCTTTATCGTAGTAGGTGCGGTAGGTTTTATCTGGTTGATCTTCTGGATATGGCTCTATGAAGATCCTAAATCCAACAAACGGATGAATGATGCGGAAAGAAATTATATCCTTCAGGACGATCTCGAAACTCCCGCGCAGGCAGAAACGCCGGAGAAGGGTCCGAAACTCTCTTACCTGGATTGTCTGAAATACAAACAGACCTGGGCGTTTGCTTTTGGTAAATTTATGACCGACGGTGTATGGTGGTTCTTCCTTTTCTGGACACCCGCTTATCTGAAAGCAGAGTACCAGATGACAGGAACCGACATCGCTCTTCCGATCGCTATTCTTTATACCATCACAGTAATCGGTTCGATATTCGGTGGTAAATTCCCTACCTACTTTATCAACAAAGGAATGGACCCCTATGCAGGTCGCATGCGCGCGATGCTGATCATTGCTTTCTTCCCGTTAGTTGTGTTATTTGCACAGCCGTTGGGACATGTGGAAGCCCTGGGTGGATATGGCTATTGGATTCCTATTTTACTGATAGCCATCGGAGGTTCTGCTCATCAGGCATGGTCTGCGAATATATTCTCCACTGTAGGAGATATGTTCCCGAAATCCGCGATCGCTACGATCACAGGCATCGGCGGTATGGCCGGTGGTATCGGTTCTTTCTTCATTAATAAAGGTAGCGGTATTCTATTCGACTACAGCGAAGCCGCATGGGGCACCAAGAGCACCGGATATGCCATTGTGTTTGGCTTCTGTGCCGTAGCCTACCTCATCGGCTGGATCGTAATGAAAACGTTGGTACCTAAATACAAACCTATTGTTGTAAACTAATATATTGACAATCGTTGTATAAAAAAGAAGGTATCCCCGGTTGAGGATACCTTCTTTTTTACCAAACCGCCCGGGAAGACAGACAGAAGAACAGAAGAAGAAAGATAAGAGTGTATAAAATAACGTCTATCCACAAGTAGGGAATACTGAGTAGTACGTCACAACTTAAAACTCAAAACTTATAACTCTTACATATTCTTCTGTCTAAAAAAGAAAACCTGTCCAGTCAAATAAAAGTAATTTCAATCGTAAATCGTAAATCTGTAAATCGTAAATAAAAAAGCCTCTTCTCTCGAAGTGGCTTTTTCAGGCTACCTCCCTATACAAGGAAGACAAGCCTTTTTAAAAAAAAGGGAAGTCTCACGACTTCCACAATTCTTCTAACCTTAAATCTAAATCTCTATGAAAAAAACGTATTGCAAATATAGAAGTTTGGGAAATAGGAAGGTGTTAATGAATTACATAAAGAAAGAATAAAAATTAATAACTGTAAAAAAACCGCGTTCTGAGGCCTTATTCGCCTAATCTACGCAGCAATTCGCGGTAAAGAGGGTTTTCGCGCAAGAGTTCAGGCACCCCGGTAACAAACAATTGTTTACGCGCCCGGGTGAGGGCGACATTGAGCTTACGATCTATTTTCTGCCCGTTCTCTTCCATAGGACTGGAAAGGAAATCCAGCTGAAAAGCATGATTGACACAGAACGAATAGATGATCACATCCCGCTCACTTCCCTGGAAACGCTCTACGGTATCCACCCATACACCCCCGAGCGCGGCAATGCCCGTTTCCGCCAGGTAGCGCCGGATCAGAGCGATCTGACTGCGGTAAGGAGTAATGATGCCCAGCGTACGATCCGGATCAAAACCGTCTGCTTCATACAAGCGGTAGATCTCCTGAGCCAGTCCGGCCACGATCTGTCCTTCCGAATGATTGGTTTTCATGGCAATCTTTTCAGCTACGGAAGGGACGAAAGAGACACGTCTTCCCAGAAGAGAAGCATACTTTCCCTCCTTTATCCGGTGCACAGGCAGTTCCTCTACCTGATGTGGCAAACCCACCGAGTCAAGCAATCCCTGATAGAAATACGTATTGGCAAAAGAGGCAACCTCAGGGTGCATACGTCCCTGCTTAGACAACATATCACAGGCCCGTCGGACCACCGCGGAGTCATAGTTACCCACCCTGTGCAGTCCGCGATACAAACGCTCAAAAAGAGACTCCCGGAAATTAGAGATCCCCAGTTGCTTCAGCCCGTCGCACTCCACCTCCGAAGCAGCAGCAGATTGCAACACCACCGCCGGCAGTTGCTTGTGATCGCCGATCAGGATAAACTTCCCGACGACGTTCTTACCTGCCTCGTCGCGCGCGCACAAGATACCCAGCAACTGAGGTTCCAGGATCTGGGAAGCCTCGTCAATAATAGCCACCTCAAAACTCTTGACGCGAAACAGATCCGGTTTGGCAGACACAGAAGCCACCGTACCCACAACTATCGGGCACTGGCCGAGGGCGTGTACAACCTCCGCGCGCGTGGCACAATCTTTTAGGCGATGCTCCAGCAAATGCCTGCGATAGGCCGGATCGCAGGAGAGTTCATTCCCGATGCGTATGTAACTGATTTCCGGCACGATACTGTCCAAAGACTTACAGATCTCATCTACCGCGCGGTTGGTATAGGCCAGCAGAAGGATCTGCGTCTGATCTTCCCGGTAGAAGGTCTCTACCATCTGCCGCAGCGCGCGGGAGGTCTTTCCGGTACCCGGAGGGCCTACCAGCAGAAAATAATCCCGGGCCGCCCGGGCTTTACATACCACCCGGGTAAAGTCGTCGGGGGCCTCGCAGACCGCCGCGTCCGCGGAGAGGTCAAATTCCGGCTCACGCAACCCAAGCAGCAACTTTCGCCGGTCGGGGTTGGCCTGGGCATAGATACTCAGCCCCTGGAACATTCCCCGGAAACCACCGTCCATGGTATCGTGCTCAATGGCGTACCTTCCCGCTTCCGGCAATACGTCCCGGTTCTGCTGCACCGATCGCAACCGGAGGGTGACCTCCGCGGTAGTGATGGATTCCAGGGTGCCTTTGAATATCATCTGACACGTGACATTCTGGTCTTCGTCGTCGCGCCGGTAGAGAACCACGGCATCTCCCTGACGAAAATTGGGCAGCCCCTCCGGCACTCCCTCTGTGGGCACCATCGGCTGGCGGGAAAGCGTCAGACACGGACACGCCGGATCATCGGTCCGGTTTTCCCGGATACGCAGATCGTACAGGATCTCACCGGACTCGCGTTTCTCGGCCCAGGTAGAGAGCCACAGAGAAGCCACTCCCCGCCGTCCGGGCCGATCCGTATCACCGGACTTTGTCGTATAGAGTTCCTTGACTAAGAAGGTATATACCGCGTACAGATAATTCTTCTCGAGCTGGGGTAGCGCATCCATCTTCTCTTTCACTGCCCGGATAGAGGGAGCCAGGTATTGCTCCCAGAAACGTCCCGCCATCCCCTTTTCATTGAGTACCTGAGGATGAATATCCGCCAGACGCAGAGCGGTATAGGCTACGTTGCTCTTGCGTTGCACCTGATATTCTCCCGCGACAATGCGGTTGCGCAGGTCGATGGCGCGCCGTACCAACGCCCAGGAAGAACGGGCCGGATAGAGCAGCGGATAACGTGTGTAGAGCAGATAAGCTCTTACTTCGCGGTGATCCCGCCCCATGGAGTATTGCAGTACCGCCTGATAAAGCAACATCTGCACCCGGTGATTTTCTTTGGGCTCCACTTTGCCGGGCAGACTGTATTCGTCTGCTTTGCCGGACTTCATCTCTATGAAGGCACTCATGTCTCTCTGCATATAGTCGAGACGTCCCTGTAACCCCAGTGCCTCACAGATATAGGAGGGTTCCAGTACCGCGTCTTCCCTGTCTAAGGCATACCCGACCCGGGGAAAAAGATCTTTCACCGTGTCCCGGATGTGTTCGAAATGCGTTTTGCAATCCCTGGCAAACTCCTGTTCTTTGCTCCGGTCATACAACTCGCGACAGGCGGCAAGCTCCAAAGGATAATGCCGGAAAGCTTTCTTCATACAGGGGATGTATTCCGGATCTTTCTTCGCGTGTATCCACTCGTCCAGAAAAAGGTTAGCGATATTACCTATGAGCAGAGGGATGGTGTTGCGGGAGGGCTGTAAACGGGCCAGCAGGTAATTGGCGGGATGATGCCCGAAATCCCGGTAACACTCGGCAAGGGAACTGATATCTATCAGGTAGTCGGGTTCCAGCACGATAAATCCGGGCACTAAGGTGCCGTCTGCCCGTACCTGTATATCCAGCAGGTTGAGTTGAGCATGTGGCCATAGCAAGCGGCAGGTTTCGGTAAATTCATCGTTTGTGCCCGCGATGTGATAGCGCACCTTCAACAACTCATGCGAAATGCTTTCTACCGGCAATACATACAGGAAAGTCTCATCCGCATACTGGAAACAGACCCGCATGCGCCGGATACGTCCGGATAGTTGTACCTGTATGGTTGTCTCCTCTTCTGCCTGTGGAAGCAAAGGTTCCAGCCCTGCCGGTACAGGCACGTCGGTGAGTGTACGGATCAACCAGGCAACCGTACCCACGTCTCTGAGCAACTTCCCCCGGCAGGGTTGCTCGCGCATATTGAGCACCGCGTTGGAATGGAGCCGGAAGGTATGCAGGCGATTCTGCATCCTGTACGAAAGACCTACTTTAGAGGCAACGAAACTGATACGGGCGGCCAGGTCGGTCATCTGCAACGTATCATCTTCCATCTGCTCCCGGCACAGACGCTCTACCAACTCCCGGAGTTGCCTGTAACAGGCAAAAAGAGTAGCATCTTCTGCCTGGCACATCTCCAAAAGAGCGATGTATGGTTTTTCAGTCCGGGATTCCATTCTACAAAAATAGGAAAAAGAGAGGATGCGCGGAAAAAAGAAAGGCTTTTTTATATAGGATTGGCTGAACCAACGGTCGACGATGCCAACCGAAGATCGGCGTAGCTAACCAGGCAGTCAGCAAAACCAATCACGATTGGGAATACGCTCCTGGTATCATCCACCTGTAGAGACGCACGGTGTGCGTCTCCGCGGTACAAGTCCAATAAACGCAGGCGTTTGATAAGATATACACGGGGTTGCCCGGATCGTATCAAATAAGTGATGGCATGATCTGTATGCAACTGATATACAGGGCTCATAGGTGTGTATATCCTATGGATACATATAACCTGTCAGAAACACTTTCGCGGAGACGTATATCGCGGAGACGCACGCCGTGCGTCTCTACAGGTGGATGTTGGCGTCAGATGATTCATCTTTTCAACGTTCCTCAGTGTTATGTATCAGATAAGGGTTATGACCGCACGGAGTAAGCGTAAACTTCTGTTGCTTCCTCTCTACAAATCAAAAAAGTGATTTTTATCTCTCATCTCTCACCTTTTTGAGGTTATCTTCCCTATTATCAGGGAAATAAAACGGTGAGAGATGAAAATAGTTTACGTATTTATCTCTCACCTATCTCTCATCTCTCACCCTTATCCTTGCCCGGGGATCCGCTTATTTCCCGGCCGGAAGCATATACCGCAACTGGTTGTGGCTGCCTTTGCATAAGATCACACCTTCGGAAATGAAACGGCGCAACTGGCGAAGGGCCGTATTTTTCAGTTTTCCCGTCAGCGCGGAATACTCCGTACGCGTGATAAAGGGATGATCTTCCAGGTAAGCCAGCAACAACCCGCGGCATTCCGCGTCACTCAGGCTGGAAGAGCGGACACGCTGACTCCCGGAACGGGCCAGGCGTAACTTACCGTTCAGCTGCCTGCGAAAGGAAGAAGAAGCCCGGAAATGGACACTATCAAAACGCACAGAGATCGAACGCACTTCCCCGCGGTCACGGATCAGCCGATCGGCTTTGATGCCCGCGGAGAAATAACCGAAATGTCCCAGTTCTACCCGGTAACCATAATTGAGGTAGCGAAGCACGTGTTCACTCAAAGCTGTGAGCGCACCTTCCAGATCAGATACAGTAAACGTAGAAGCGCGGCAGATCTCTTTCAGGATCTTGCGACAGGGAACAGTACCCGCGGAGATGAGATAGGGATGCAACAACGGTTTTTCCTGATCCGGATCCTGACCCGGAACCGGCTTGAAATCATAGATAGCAGACATAGTTTACAGGGTTTTAAAGGTTTATACTATGGGAACTGACTGCTGACTCACAGCAAGCTCACTGACGAAAACATGGAAAGTGATTGATCCCACACCGTGAAACGTTATATCCCACGACGTGAAACCATTTGTCCCCTGTCGTGAAACCAATCGTTTCACGACAGGGGACTACTCACCTACCATAGGTAAAGATACAGCATCATACTGGAATGTACAATACCTATCTATGGAAAAACACGGGTGAACTATCTGTTATACAACACAGGAAATCAATACCCCCCGCCTTTGCCGTTCAGTCTGCTACACCGGAACAGGTTCCTGATAGCTGCCTTCACCCACCTGGAGAAAAGCGCAACAACCCCTTTTCGTATCTGTGGGACACACACTTACCAAACGACTTGATCCCTACGGATCTGCAAGCCCCGGTTCCGAAAGGAAAGGGTGAGAGATGAGAGATAGATGAGAGATAAATACGTAAACTATTTTCATCTCTCACCGTTTTATTTCCCTGATAATAGGGAAGATAACCTCAAAAAGGTGAGAGATGAGAGATAAAAACTATTTTTTATCCTATAGGGTGGCATCCATGATCAGGAACTACTTTTCCACGTCCTCTGTGGGGTCTCACCGGAAAATCGGCCATCCGTGAGCAGACAATTCTTGTATCAGCCCGCGGTTTCTCCTTCAACGACTTCCCGCGCGGAGGTTTCTTCTTCTTCTTTGGATTTGTCTTTGATCATCAGGATACTGAATTCATACAACAGGCACAAAGGTATAGCTACTACACTGAGTGTAAAGGGGTCTCCCGTAGGGGTAATTACCGCGGCCAGTATTACATTCAGTACGATCGCGTGACGGCGGTACTTGCGCAGGAACGATTTATTGACCACTCCCAGCAGGGAAAGCAGCCAGGTGACTAAAGGAAGTTCAAAAGCGAGTCCCATACAGAGTATGAGTATCATAAAGTTGTCTATGTAGGAATTCAGCGAGATCTGGTTGACGATGTCCGCGCTGAGCTGATAGGTAGAAAGGAACCGCAGGGCTAAAGGGTATACCATAAAATAGCCCAGTAATACGCCTAAGAAGAACATGATGCTTCCAAAGACCAATGCCTTACGTACACCTTTCTGTTCGTTGGGAAAAAGGGCCGGACTGATAAACTTCCATACCTCAAAGAAGAGATAAGGAACAGCCGTGACCACCGACATCCAGAAAGCCGTGGAAATATGTATAAAGAAAGGAGCCGCGAGGTTGATGTTGATCAGCCTGATCTCAAACTCCTGTGTAAAGAACTCATCTGTCAGATGCAAAGTATCTCCGATCCAACGCAGGAAGGAATAGGATACAAAATCGTTGTGACAAGGCGCAAGTATCACATGATCGAACAACCAGGGCATAGCAATAAAATAGCCTATCGCCAACACAAGCCATACGCCGATGACACGGAACAGTACCTTTCTCAGCTCATCCAGATGATCCCAGAAAGTCATTTCTGCCATTGCCGCTATTTCTTATCGGAGTCTGTCGGTTCTTCGTCCAGTTCTTCTTTTGCCTTGTTTATTTCCGCTTTCGCTTCATTCACTCCGTCTTTGAAGCTCTTCACCCCTTTACCGAGTCCTTTCATCAGTTCAGGTATCTTTTTACCTCCAAAAAGCAACAGGATCAACAGTGCGATAACGATCCATTCGGACCCGCGGGGCAAGATCAATAATACAAATAGGTTTGTCATCTTTCTTATTTATTGAATGAGGTTCGCAACATTACTTTCTGCAAAGATAAAAGATTCGACGGGGTAGTCATACAATTTATATTTTTTTTTCATTCCGCGGAGCAAAACCAAGGGATTTACGATTGGACGATTGACGATTGACGATTGAGATTACTTTTGTTGGATTGAACAGGTTTTCTTTTTTAGACAGAAGAACAAAAGAACATAAGAAGAAAAATGAAATGTACAGAATGAGAGCTATTTACAAGTGATAGGTGGTAAGCCATAACTTAAAACTTAAAACTTAAAACTCTTTTATGTTCTTTTGTCTGTTTATATCTATTTCATCAGACAGAAGAACAGAAAAGAAAAGGATATATACCCTATGAGGCCTGTTGTACATACATATATTGCGGAGACGCACGCCGTGCGTCTCTACAGGTAGATGCTATCGATTATCAGGAGGTTGTAATTTCAATCGTACATCGTCAATCGTCCAATCGTAAATCCCTTCATTCCTGATAATACACCCTCTTGACGCGTGCAGAGATACCCGTCAACACTTCATACGGGATGGTATTCATGGCTTCGGCCAGCCGGGTCACGGGCAACTCGTCTCCGAAGATGATTACCGGATCTCCCTCTTTGCAGTCGATATCGGTGACATCTACCATACAGACATCCATACAGATATTACCTACATAGGGCGCTTTTTCGCCTCCGACTAAGCAGTAGGCTCTGCCGTTGCCTAAGTGGCGTTCCAGTCCGTCGGCATATCCGATGGGTAACGCCGCGATGCGGGAAGGGCGGGTCAATACTCCTTTGCGGCTGTATCCGACGGTCTCTCCCGCCGGTACTTCTTTGATCTGCAGGATCGTGGTGCGCAGGGTACTGACATTGTGGATAATGGAGTTGTCTACCGGATTGATGCCATACAGCCCGATGCCGAGTCTGACCATGTCATACTGAGCCGCCGGGAAACGATCGATCGCTGCCGAATTACAGATATGCCGCAGGATCTTGTGAGGAAAAGCCTCCTGCAAAGCGGCAGAACCCTCTTCGAACACACGGATCTGTCTGCGGGTATATTCGTCCAGATCCGGGGCATCACTGGCCGCCAAATGAGAGAAAACGGAACGGACGATGAGCGCGTTCTGCGCCTTCAGCCTGCGCACCAGTTCGGGTACCTCATGCGGTTCGAAACCCAACCGGTGCATACCCGTATCTAATTTCACATGGATCGGGAAATGAGTGATCCCTTCCCGTTCCGCTGCCCGGATCATGGCATCGAGCAGGTGGAAGTTGTATATCTCCGGTTCCAGCTTGTGATTGAACAGGGTCTTACATGCCGAAAGTTCCGGATTCATAATGATAATAGAGGCAGTGATGCCTGCCTGCCTGAGTTCCGTACCTTCATCTGCCACGGCCACCGCCAGATAATCGGCGCGGTGCTCCTGCAAGGTCTTGGCTATCTCGTACGAACCGGCACCGTAGGCCGAAGCCTTTACCATACACATCACCCGGGTAGAAGGGAGAAGCTTGCCGCGGAAATGATTGAGATTGTCGACCATCGCTCCCAGATCTACCTCTAAGATGGTCTCATGCACGCGTTCTTCGAGCACCTCTGTGACGCGGTCGAAGCGGTAGTGACGGGCACCTTTGATCAGGATGATCTCATTTTCGATGGGCAGGCTGCCGTTGCGCAGGGCTTCCAGCAGCCGTTCGGTGCTGCGGAAGAAATGTTTTTCCGTTTCGAACCGGGAAGCACTGGAAAGCAGATCGGGTCCTACCCCGATCAGCTTATCCATACCGTGGCTCTGCATCAGCTGGCTCACCTTGCGGTAGAGGGTGGTGACACTGTGTCCGGTCTCTAAGATATCAGAGAGAATGAGGGTCTTCCTGAAACCTTGGGTCACGGCGCGCCGTTCCAGGAACCCCAGGGCGATATCTAAAGAGGCCAGATCGGAATTGTAGCTATCGTTGATAATGAGGCAATTGTTCTTGCCCTGCTTCACCTCCAGACGCATGGCTACAGGCTCCAGCACAGGCATGCGCTCCGTGATCTTCTCTGCCGGAAGCATCACATACAACGAAGCGGCTAAGCAATGCAGGGCGTTTTCGATGGAAGCATCGTCTATAAAGGGAATACGGAACGTATTGTCCATGGCTAAGTAGCGATAGGAGATCAGGGTATGGTCTTCCTGCTTGTCGATCTTACTGATGTATAAAGGCCGGTCCATATCGTAGCGGCTCCAGGCGATCTCCCGGGAAGAGAGCATGGCTTTGGAGACACAGTTGCTGATGAGTTCGTCATCGCCGTTGTAGATCACCACGTCGCAATCCTTGAACAGGGTGAGTTTTTCCATGCACTTCTCCTGCAACGAGAAGAAATTCTCCTGATGAGCACCGCCCATATTGGTAAGGATACCGATGGTAGGGCGTATGATGTTGTGCAGGGCGCGCATCTCTCCCATCTCGGAAATACCGGCTTCGAAGATGCCCAGGTCGGCCTCCGCGTTCAGCTGCCACACCGAAAGCGGCACTCCTATCTGTGAATTGTAGCTCCGGGGCGACCGCACCACTACCCGGTCCGGACTGAGCAACTGATGCAACCATTCTTTGATGATGGTCTTCCCGTTGCTGCCCGTGATACCGATCACCGGAATCCGGAACTCCTCCCGGTGCATCTCCGCCAACCGTTGCAAAGCCTTCAGCGGATGAGGTACGATCAGGAAATTGGCATCCGGATAATAGGTAAAAGAGACCACTCCCTGTTCTACCCCCTCTTCAAGCCAGTCGGCGTGCTGTTCGGAGATCACGAAATTGCGTACTCCTCTGGTATACAGGTCGGGTATATAACGGACCCCATCGTTGCGTTTGGTAGTCAGCGCGAAGAACAGTGTCTCCTCCGGAAAACTCAGCGAACGGCTGTCGGTCAATAGCCAGGTCACCGTAGCAGGGTGTGTTCCGACCCGGCGTGCCCCCAGTTTTTCCGCTATGGATTCAATCGTGTATGACATATCTTTTTTTCATTTGTAAAGTCTAAGTACGGATATTCCTCGTTAAGTTGGTCAATTCTTAACAATATTTTCCTTAAAAAACTCTTATATTCGTCGGATCGCGGCCGGAAAGGCCGGTGTGCTAAGGAACGTTGTATCTCCTGGCATTGCTCCATGAGTTTCCGGGAGGCCGGAGAGAGACACGTCTCTACAAAGCGTTCCCAGATGTAACGCACGCCCAGCGCGGAAGGGTGCAGCATGTCTTCGGCATAGTACCGGTAGTCGCGCAACTCATCCATCACGATCTCATAGGCAGGGAAATAACATACCTGATCGGGAAAGGTACGTTGCAGTTCATTTACAGCCAGCAGCAGCGTAGACTTGCTGAGCTGATTTTCGACCATGCCGTCGCGGATATGACGTATGGGGCTCACCGTAAACAGCACCCGCATCCCGGGATTCAGCCGGTGCAGATCAGCGATCAGTGATGTAAACCGTTCGGTGATCTCACTGACAGGCAGACGCCGCCGGATGAATTCTTTCTCCGGTAGTTTGTGGCAATTGCCTACTACCTGTCCCGAAAGGGCAGACTCATATACCCAGGAGGTTCCCAGGGTAAGTACCAACCAGGATGCCTCCCGCAGGTAGGTGTTTGCCCGGCGAATGCGGCTGTTGATCCTTTGCAGCACTGTGTCAGGTTCGCTGTCAGAGAAAGAACCGTGATGCAGCGGACTGTGCCAGGCCTCCCGGTGGTGGAACAGGTCTTCTACGCGGTATGTGCGGAGCAGACGTATCTCTTCTAAGGCCTGCGCCAGAGAGAGAGGATTATAAAGTATGCCCATCGGGTTGAGGTCACAGTCAAATTTATGTTCCGTCAGCAATCGTCCCATATTCTCGGCAAAGCAGGAACCCATCAGAAGGATCTTATCCCGATGTCCGATAGGTGCGGGAAGAGCAGGTATATCTACGAAAGTCTGAAGTTGCATAGGTATTCTTTGTTTTCAGATACCCTACAAATGTATAAGAATTATTTGATTTACGGATGAATGATTTCTGATTTACAATGGAGCATACATGGATCCTATTTCTTTTCTTCCTGGTATGTATTTGTTCAGAGTCATATAAACGTCCTTTCCATTCATCAAGTCATTCTTACCATTCGCCACATTATTTTGTCCCTTTTCGTGATGCTCGCTACTTTTGAAATACACTTTTAAAAACAAATAGATGAAAAGAAAAATAATTCGGGTGATATATATATTGACTCTGCAATGTATATCTGTACAGGCACAGGAAACAAAAGTATGGGGAAAAATCATGGATGAGATGGATACTCCGCTTGCCAATGCCACCATATTACTGTTACAATCGGCAGATTCGTCTTATATATCCGGTACCATTTCCGATGAGAGCGGAAATTTCTCCATCGGCAAGTCTCCTGCTACTCATTGCCTGATGGAGGTCTCTATGCTGGGATACCAGAAAGAATATCGGAGCCTGCCGCCGGATCATACCGGAGAAGTAGAAACCGTCCGGCTACGGGAAGACAGCTATTTGCTGGCTGGCGTAACAGTGACAGCCAATAAACCATCTATCGAAATAGAATCGGGAAAAATGACCGTCAACTTATCTTCTTCCCTGTTGGGAACGAACAGTGATCTGTTAGAGACTTTGCGCAACCTGCCCGGAGTATTGGTCAGAGAAGACGGATCGATCGTTCTGAACGGACAATCGGGAGCTACGGTATTTATAGATCATAAACCAACTTATCTGTCGGGCGAAAATCTGGTCAACTACCTCCGTTCTATACCGTCTGCCACAGTAGAGACGATAGAACTGATCACCTCTCCCCCGGCCAGATATGACGCGTCAGGAGTGTCAGGTATCATAAACATCCGTACCAAAAAAGCCGGATAGAGGGCGTCACCATACCGATATATGCCGGATATACCCAGGGTAAATATGGAAAGGGATATGCCGGAATGAGCTTCAGCCTACGTAAAAACCGGTTGCTGTTCTATACTACCTATTCTTATTTCAAAGGGAGCAACTTCAACGACGGTGATATTGAACGAACAACATATGACCCTCTCACGGATGAGTTTTCTGATCTGTGGCTTCTGCAAAGTACATACCGGAAGTATAACAGCCAATCGCATTACTACCAGATCGGTATGGATTATGATCTTACGGACAAGACCGTATGGAGTATCTATAACCGGGGAAACTTTTACCAGCAAACGAAAAAGGAGGATATGACTTCCTCTTTCCACACGGGAAATGGGTACGCAGACTCGCTGTTCATCACCGGGAACTACAACGACAAGCAACAAAATACGTATGCGACAGGGGCCGCGCTCAGTTGGAGACCCTACAGCGGAGCGGAATGGACGACTTCCGCGGATTATCAATATTTCCATTTCGAAGAAGACCAATATACTGAAAGCCGGGCAGATTATCTTCCTGTATCACAGACTCCGGACCTGCTCCGGGGAGATCTGCAAGGAAAGATAAAGATGTATAGCGCGGAAAGTACCCTGAACCTGCCACTGGCAGAAAACTATCAATTGGAAGCAGGTGCCAAGACGACCTTCATCCCGATAGATAATGAGGCTGTATACCAGAGGGCAGAGACTGATCTATGGATAGACGACTCCGAACTCAGTAACGCGTTTTCCTACAAAGAAAACATCCATGCCGGTTATGTGCAACTGACAGCCGGAATTGGCAAAAAAATGAAGGTGGAGGCAGGACTTAGAGTGGAGAATACACATACCCGATCTACTTTTATTAACTATCCGGAAAAAGAGCGCACAGTGGTGAAACAACATTATACCCATCTTTTTCCCGGCTTACGGGTAAACTACCGGTTATCGGGCAAAAACGGCATAGGAATAGGGTATGGAAGAAGGATCATACGTCCGAATTATAGGGATCTGAACCCGTTTATAGAGGTGCGGGACAACTATCTGTATGAACAGGGCAACACGGAGCTGAAACCTGAACTGACAGACAACATCGACCTGACCTGGATCTACAAAAACCGATTTGCTGCCACACTGCTTTTCAGCTACACGCACGACCCGATCACACAGAGTTATATAGCCATCGACGAGAAGAATGCGCTGATCACTCCTTATAACCTGAATCATAACCGGATGATTGGTATACGGTTGCATGGTGCCAACCTGAATCCGGCATCTTTCTGGAACCTCAACCTTACGGCAACTATCTATTACAAAGAATATCAATGGGAGATCTACGACATCCGGGAAAAGAACCAACAACTGACCCCGCTTGCAGATATTAGCAACGAATTTACTCTTTCCAAAACCTGGAAAGCCGAGCTGAGTGGAATGTTCTATGGCAAGATGGTGGAGGGGCAGGCTGTGATCAGACCTATATGGACGGTGAATGGAGCCTTGCAAAAAAGCTTTTTGGACAACCGGGCAAGTATACGGTTGTATGCAAGTGATCTGTTCTTCTCTCTACGCTATCGTATGTCTATGAAAAGTCCCTCTTTGTCCGGTTATTATAGAGAACGGGCGGAAAGTACGAATATAGGTGTTGTTTTTAATTATCGGTTCAACAAAGGAAAAGGAGCGAAAGATTCTGCCCGGAAAAATAGTATAGATGAAAGTAAAAGAATAAATTTGTAGGAAGAGATAAGAACAGTCAGAACTTATCCGCTGTTGATCAGTAAAAGGAATTGCATAGAGATAACTTGTATCATCACAGACGACGAACCCATAGCCCGGAAAGGCCTGCGGGGATATATAGAAAAGATCGGATCTCTGAAACTTATCGGTGAGTGTGAAGATGTATTCCAGCTCAATGACAGGATCAGGATTTCTCCGCCCGATCTGCTTTTTTTAGACATCGAGATGCCCTACCTGTCGGGTATTGATTTCCTGGCCTCCGCCAGGCGTCCTCCTTATGTAATTATCACTTCCGCGTACGAGAAATACGCACTGCGGGGATATGAGTTCGATGTTGTGGATTATCTACTGAAGCCCATCACTTTCGAAAGATTCCTCAAAAGTATAAATAAAGTACAGGATCTGTTCTCCGAAAGATCACAGTCTCCACAGGAGGATCATATCTTCGTAAAAAGCGATAAACTGATAAAAAAACTCCCTTTGAATGATATTTTGTATATCGAAAGCCTGGAAAATTACGTGATCATCCATAGAAAGGAGTCACGGGAAATCGTGTATACCACTCTGAAAGGTCTGCTGCAATCGCTGCCCGAAGATCGGTTCTTACAGGTACATCGCAGCTATATCATACAAAGCAGGCACGTGGAGAGTATCGAAGGGAATATGCTGCATATCAACGGGCATACCATCCCGGTAGCGCGCAACCTGAGAGAAAAAGTATTTCATATCCTTCTGAACAACCGACTGATCAGCCGATGAGCAAACATATCATGAATAGCTTCAGCCATTGGATATACCCGCTGCTGTTTGCGGTATCCTCTTATTTTGTGGTACGAATCGTTACCGATATACCGCTGCACAACACGATTGTAGCTGCCAACCACGCAGTAGGTATCGGCTGGGCACTGTTCATGAGCTACTCTTTTTACTTTACCTGCCGTTTCTACTATAGCAGGAAGTGGAAGCAGAAAAACAAAGGCATCAAACTCCTGAAAGAATACCTGGAGGTGATCCTGTTCCTGCTGATCATTACCAACAGTGTCATTGCATTCTCCAATCTCTTTGTTCCGATCATTGACCTCAGTGACAAGCCGGCAGGAGGCATAGTAATTGTAAACACCATTTGTCTGGCCTTTTCTTTACTCTACTATACCATGATACGTACTCAATGGATTGGTACCCATCAGGAGGTACAGATAGAAAAGATCAAAAGAGACCAGATCAATACCGAATTGGAACTACTTAAGGCGCAGTACCATCCTCATTTCCTGTTCAACGCGCTCAATACTATCTATTTTCAGATGGAAGAGAAAGATCATTCGGCCAAAGAGACGGTGAGATTGTTGTCGGGTCTTCTGCGCTATCAACTCTATGAAGTGAACCGTAAGGTGGATATTAGTAAAGAGATAGAATACCTGCAAACCTTTATCCGGTTTCAGCAACTCAGAACCAGCGAACGGTTGCGATTAGATACTTTTTTCGACCCTGCCCTGCACGCACGGCAAATACATCCTTTGCTGTTTCAGCCATTGGTAGAGAACGCGTTTAAATACCTGGGAGGAGAGTATGAACTCTCTGTCAGGATGGAATGGCAAGAGGATCATATCCAATTCTATGTAGAGAACTCAATCCCAACCTCTCTACCAAACGGATGCACAAGTAAAAAAGGAATCGGGATAGAAAACCTGAAGAGAAGACTGGCTCTGCTCTATCCGGGAAAGCACGAACTACACATCTGTACCGGCGAAGGAAGTTTCTGTGTCACACTCATCATACAGCCGGAAGAATGATTTAAATGACTATATTTGCACAGAACCATTTCTTTCGCACCCCATAAAAAAACACCTACTGAGTATGACGGACAAAAAGCCAAAAACATACAAAAAAAACTTCAGATCGCCGTATGGATTACACTGGCCGGTGTATTTATTTGTTGGATATTGATCTTCCTCACCTATCTCTATCGCATATTCTACTGGGGTCTTTTCATCGGAATAGGAACGCTGTTTATAGAAATGGTGATATGGAGAGTGAGATTGGGTGCCACACGCGGTTTCAAATGGCTGTTGACTTTCTTCCTGTCTCTGACCTTGTTACTGATCCTTTGTGTAGGAACAATTCTCTCCGGGTTGACAGGTGACATTGATTTTTACTTTCCTTTTCTTCTGGCATATACTGTACTGCTGATCGGTTGGCTGATCGGCTGGTGCTGCGTGACCCCATTGCCCCAATGGATGAAATATGCTTTGCTTTTTCTACTATTCTCTGCCCCCTTTTTTCCGGCAGGATATGCATACTATACATACCAGAAAAGCAAAATTCCCCGGTTGCGCGAAGACTTCGACCTGACAGCCTACACCCCTTTTACCCATACCGCGCTCCTGGCCCGACTGGAGGAAGAGTCGACTTTGCAGCTCGCCCCTCCCTTTCCGGTCATGAATGGAGCCACGGCTCTCTACCCGCTGTATGCCGCTTTTGCCGAAGCTACTTATCCGGAATCTCTGGCAGACAATGATTCGATCAGCTATGTGTGGGGAGGTTCTACTCCGAGAGCCTTTGAAAGCCTGTTGACCGGAGAAGCAGATATCATATTCTGCGCGCAACCCTCCCGGCAGCAGTGGGAAGAGGTGAGAGAGAAAGGAGATACGTTTCTGCTGACGCCGATCGGTAAAGAGGCGTTTGTCTTTTTCGTACACAAAGACAATCCTGTAGTTTCACTCTCTTCCCGGGAGATCCGCGACATCTACTCCGGAAAAACTACCCGCTGGAAAGAAGTAGGAGGAAAAAACAAAAAGATATTTCCCTTTCAACGTCCCACGGGAAGTGGTAGCCAGACCATGCTGGAACACATCATGGAAGAGGTTCCTCTGATGCCCGCTCCTGAAGACAAAGAGGTAATGGGCATGGGCGAAATCATCGACCGGACTTCCACTTACCGGAACAGCCAGAATGCGTTGGGGTATTCCTTTTTGTTCTTTACCCAAAAGATGGTGGCCAACCAGACGATCCGTCTGCTGGAAATAGATGGCATAGCTCCTGAAAAAGAAAATATAGCGAACGGCACTTACCCGTTTACAGGCGATTTCTATGCCATCACCCTAAGCCTGCCCTCTGAAAACGTGCAGAAACTGATCGGATGGATACGCTCCGACCAGGGACAACAACTGGTGGAACAGACAGGATATGTAAGGAAAGAGATTTACGATTAGACGATTTATTATTTACGATTGAAATCATTTTTGTTTGATTGGACACATTTTCTTTTTATAGACATAAGAACAAAAGAACATATAAGAAAAGGGATATGTAAATCGCGAAGAGATTTACGATTTATTCCTTCGTCACGACCATTATCGGATTATTAACGCTAAGGAAAGTTGGAGAGACACACACTCCAACGTTATCATCCACCTGTAGAGACGCACGGCGTGCGTCTCCGCAGTGCAGGTCCAACCCACATAGTGTGCATCTCCACAATTTCTGTATTCTTTTTCTTAATATGTTCTTTTGTTCTTCTGTCTAATCATTCCCTTTCCACAAACAATACTCTTCCATTTTCCTTATTAGGTAAGGAAAGAACCGGAGAGGTATTCCGTTTTTTCACAGGAAAAGCCAATCATTAGACTTTCTTTTATTAATTTTGCACTAAATTAATCCCAAGGATGAAGGATAAACCCACATATACCTTACTGAACGATATTCATTCTCCGGAAGACCTGCGTCGCCTGAGTGTGGAACAACTTCCCGAAGTATGCCGTGAATTAAGGGAAGACATTATCAATGAACTGGCCTGCAACCCGGGACATTTTGCCGCGAGCTTAGGTACGGTGGAACTGACAGTAGCCCTTCACTATATATTCCGGACCCCGGAAGATCGCATTGTGTGGGATGTAGGGCATCAGGCCTACGGACACAAGATACTGACCGGCAGACGGGAGCAGTTCTGCACCAACCGGAAATTCAAAGGCGTGCGTCCCTTTCCTTCTCCGGAAGAGAGCGAGTACGACTCCTTCACCTGCGGACATGCTTCGAACTCCATTTCGGTAGGATTGGGCATGGCTGTGGCTGCCGCTAAGAAGGGAGAGAAGGACCGGCGGGTCGTGGCCGTGATCGGTGATGGTTCCATGAGTGGGGGGCTGGCGTTTGAAGGGCTGAACAATGCTTCCTCTACCCCCAACGATATGCTTATCATTCTCAATGACAACGACATGTCCATCGACCGCAGCGTAGGGGGAATGAAGCAGTATCTGTTCAACCTGACTACATCGAACCGATACAATCAGATCCGTTTCAAAGCCTCCCGGGCACTCTTCAAAGTGGGACTCCTCAATGAAGATCGCCGGAAAGCCTGGATACGCTTTTCCAACAGCCTCAAATCGATGGCTGCGCGGCAACAGAACATTTTCGAAGGAATGAATATACGCTATTTCGGACCGATAGACGGGCACGATGTGAAGAACATTGCCCGTGTGCTGCGGGACATCAAAGACATGAAGGGTCCGAAGCTGCTTCACCTGCACACCATCAAAGGAAAAGGTTTCGAGCCAGCGGAGAAAGAGGCTACCGTATGGCACGCGCCGGGTAAGTTTGATCCGGAAACCGGCGAACGGCTGCTCGATGATACGCAGGGGATGCCTCCTCTCTTCCAGGATGTGTTCGGACATACGCTGCTGGAGCTGGCAGAGAAAAACAAGAACATTGTAGGAGTGACACCGGCGATGCCCTCAGGTTGCTCCATGAACATACTGATGGACAAAATGCCGGACCGGGCTTTCGACGTGGGTATTGCCGAAGGGCATGCGGTGACCTTCTCCGGCGGGATGGCCAAGGACGGACTGCAACCTTTCTGCAACATCTACTCCTCGTTTATGCAACGGGCCTATGACAACCTGATCCACGACGTGGCTATTCAGAACCTTCCGGTAGTGCTCTGTCTCGACCGTGCCGGCCTGGTAGGGGAAGATGGCCCTACGCATCATGGCGTATTCGACCTGGCTTATCTGCGACCGATACCGAATCTGACCATCTGCTCACCGATGGATGAGCATGAATTGCGCAAACTGATGTACACGGCACAATTGCCCGGTAAAGGGGCATTTGTGATCCGGTATCCGCGGGGACGGGGAAACCGGGTAGACTGGAGATGCGCCCTGGAAGAGATACCTGTAGGCAAAGGACGCCAACTGAAAGAGGGAACAGACATGGCTGTACTTACCATAGGGCCTATAGGTACGCTGGCCGCCGAAGCCATCGTCCAGGCAGAAACAGCAGGAATTTCCGTGGCTCATTACGACCTGCGTTTCCTGAAACCGCTGGACGAAGAACTGTTGCACGAGATAGGAAAGAGATTCAAAGCGGTTGTTACCGTAGAGAACGGTGTGGTGCGCGGAGGTATGGGAAGTGCCGTACTTGAATTTATGGCAGACAACGGATACCAACCGCTGGTACGGCGCATCGGTGTTCCCGATCACTTCATTGAACACGGAAGTATAGAGGAACTTTTCAACGTATGTGGTATGGACAAAGAGAGCATGGTGCATACCCTTACCGATACCTATCAACAGACCATTCAGCCTCCCGGGGTGAAAAAAGACATGGAAAGCCGTCTCCGTGATCTGGCCCGGGAAGCAGTGGAACCCTTACAAACCAACCCTACGCACGGATGAAAATAATCATTGCCGGTGCCGGCGATGTCGGCACTCACTTAGCCAAGTTATTGTCAAGGGAAAAACAGGATATCATCCTGATGGATGAGAAGGAAGAGAACCTGATCCCTTTGAATAACAATTTTGACCTGCTTACGGTGACTGCCTCTCCTACCTCTATTTCCAGGCTGAAAGAGGTAGGGGTGGGACAAGCTGACCTGTTTATCGCCGTACTGCCCGACGAGAGCCGCAACATGACGGCCTGTATGCTGGCCAGCAATTTAGGCGCGCAAAAAACAGTGGCACGGATCGACAACTACGAATACCTGCTACCTAAGAATAAGGAGTTCTTTCAGAAACTCGGCGTGGATTCCCTCATCTATCCGGAGATGCTGGCAGCCAAAGAGATTGTCTTGTCCATGCGTATGAGCTGGGTGCGTCAGTGGTGGGAAGTGTGTGGAGGTGCGCTCATCATGGTCGGGACCAAGATGCGGGAAAAGGCACAGATCCTGAACATACCGCTCAGTGAGCTGGGCGGGCCGAACACTCCTTACCATGTAGTAGCCATCAAACGGGGCAATGAGACGATCATCCCACGGGGAGAAGATATTATCAAGCTACACGACATTGTCTACCTTACCACTGCCCGCAAATACATTCCTTATATCCGGGAAATAGCCGGCAAAGAAGATTATCCGGACGTGCGACGGGTGATGATCATGGGAGGCAGCCGGATCGCGGCCCGTACGGCCCAGTACGTACCGGATTACATGCAGCTGAAGATCATTGAAAAAGATCTGGACCGCTGTAATCGGCTGACCGAACTGCTGGACGATCGTACACTGATCATCAACGGCGACGGACGGGATATGGATCTGTTGCTGGAAGAGGGGATTAAAAATACCGATGCTTTTGTGGCGCTGACCGGCAATTCGGAGACAAATATCCTGGCTTGTCTGGCTGCCAAACGCATAGGCATCAGCAAGACAGTAGCCGAGGTAGAGAACAACGACTACATTGGTATGGCAGAGAGTCTGGATATTGGTAGTATCATCAACAAAAAACTGATCACGGCCAGTCACATCTATCAAATGATGCTGGATGCCGATGCTTCTAATGTGAAAAGTCTTACCTTTGCCAACGCCGATGTGGCGGAGTTTACTGTCAAAGAGGGATCGCGTATCACTAAATATCCGATCAAGGATATGGGACTTCCCAAAGGGGCAACCATCGGTGGTCTGATCCGGCAGGGAGAAGGGATATTGGTGACAGGTAATACCATGATACTACCCGGAGATCATGTGGTAGTCTTCTGCTTAGGCACGATCATGATCAAAAAGATAGAGAAGTTTTTCAATTGACGATTTGACGATTTACTATTTACGATTGATAATACATGACATAAAAAATCGTCTGTCTTCAATGAAAAGAAATCAGTTAAACGTAAGGTTCAAACAGGAAGTATGCCTACAAGGAATTATTGTAAATAACGAAGTAGCTTCAATCGTACATCTGTAAATCGTAAATAATATTGTTTTGCTGAACAGGAAGTTGATATATCGTATCATGGGGTTTCTGCTGTTGGTAGAAACAGCGATGTTGCTGGGCAGCGCGGGGGTCTCCTTTTTCTACGGAGAAGAGGATCTTCAGAGCTTCCTGTTCACTTCCCTGTTTACAGTGGGGTTCGGTGTGCCGTTGATGGTGGCTGGCGGGAAAGCGGAAAAACAACTGAGCCGCCGCGACGGATATGTGATCGTGAGCCTGGCCTGGTTATTGGTCTCTTTCTTTGGTATGATCCCTTATTACCACAGCGGTTACATTCCGGACATCACCAACGCGTTCTTCGAATCCATGTCGGGATTCACCAGTACAGGCTCTTCTATATTGGACGATATTGAAGCCCTGCCCCACGGGCTGCTTTTCTGGCGTTGTCTGACCCAGTGGATCGGCGGACTGGGGATCATCTTTTTTACCATTGCCATTCTTCCGATCTTTGGTATCGGTGGTGTACAGCTTTTTGCCGCTGAGGCCAGTGGTCCCACACATGACAAGGTACACCCGCGCATCGGTGTAACTGCCAAATGGATCTGGAGCATTTACCTGGGACTGACCATCACATTAGCCGTACTCCTGTTTACAGGAGGTATGGGTACTTTTGATAGCGTTTGTCACGCGTTCAGTACAGCAGGAACAGGAGGGTTCTCTACCAAGCAGAACAGTATTGCTTTTTATAACTCTTCCTACATAGAGTATGTAACGGCGATCTTTATGATCATTTCGGGATTTAACTTCAATATGCTGTTGCTCTTTGTCAACGGGAAGTTCCGGAAGTTTTTCCAGAACGCGGAACTCAAATTTTACCTGAGTTGCATCACTGTATTCACTCTTTTTATCTTTTTTTTCCTCTACTGGAACAGTCCGTTTGCTCCGGAAGAGGCGTTTCGCAACGCCTTCTTTCAGGTAGCTTCCCTGCAAACCTCTACCGGATTTTATACCTCCGATTATATGACCTGGATGCCGATGCTCTGGGGAGCGCTGGTCCTTGTAATGCTGATCGGAGGATGCGCGGGAAGCACTACGGGAGGGATCAAGTGTATCCGCATGGTGATCCTGAGCAAGCTCTGCCGCAATGAGTTCAGGCACCTGCTGCATCCCAATGCCGTATTGCCTGTACGCATCAACAAACAGATCATCCCGCCGGGAGTACAATCGACGGTATTTACCTTTGCCTTTATCTATATTGTGCTGATTATTCTCAGCACGCTGATCATGCTTGGATTCGGAGTCGGATTCCTGGAATCTATCGGAACGGTGATCTCGAGCATCGGCAATATGGGCCCGGGACTCGGATTAACAGGTCCGGCCTATTCGTGGAACGCGCTTCCCGACGCGGCCAAATGGCTGCTCTCTTTCCTGATGCTGATCGGACGGCTGGAGATCTTTACCATTCTGCTGCTCTTTACACCGGATTTCTGGAAAAAGAACTGACCGGAACTCTTTTTACTGAAACTGACTCTTCCGGTACGCATCGTATACAGTATATATATTTACACTATTCTCTATAGATAATGTATCTGTACGCGTCTTCGAGCTATAGGTATCATGCCCAGTAGAAATACGGTAGGTCACACGCGTTAATCTTCTTTCCTGGTTGACATCTATCCATATATATCCTAAGTCGGCATCCCACATATCATCCAGCCGTATACGCGCAAAGGCATAAGGGTCCGATTCGTGATCAATAAACACACGGGTTTCTGAATCATATCTATAAAACCGTATAGAGCGTCGGGTATAAAGATGTACATCTTCTCCCTGTGTCTTTTCCTCCAAATAATGAATCATGGCATCCCGCAAAGGGGTTCCGTCCAACGGTCTGTTTCGTATCAAAACCGATTCAGAAAGTATATTTTCATAGTCTAAAGCATGGTCATTTTCTGCTTTTATCCGATGCTTGCGTTGAACCGGCATTTCGATAAATGATAAATCGGATCCAAAGATTCGACCGGCGATCCAACTAAAGTCTGCCAGACTCACTATCAGAAGAACGCACAGTATACCTGCTACAATACGCAAGGAAAGTTTTTTTCTAAAAAATAAAACAATCAGTGCAACAATAGACGGAAAAAGAATAAAGGGCAGATATGCTCGTTCAATGCTTCCTACGTACATCACAAGAAACAGGATGAATTGTAGAAAACCTAATACAAAAATACATACTCCTTTAAGTACCCTGATCTCTTTTTTTACTATAGAAAAAACGTGACCAATGAAAGAGATACTATTATAAAAATAAGTAAAATCATAAAAATTTGTTTTTCTATGGTGTCTGACGGCTCAAAGGTTCTGCTTCCCGTCCCTATTTCACCAACTATACCAGTACCTTTCTTTTCGACAGAACCTTTTGCCAGGTGAACGTAAGTTGGAGATAAGGTAAAGAATAGATAAAACATCTCAGCGTATAAAGAGAGAAATGAATCACACCTACAACACTGATCTGTAAAGATAACAATCCAGACACCCACTCCAGCATGAACACCAGCGAAGGTAGGGAAATTTTCTAATGAAGGGATGAATTTCGGGAAATTTCAGAGAAGACCTGCCACAAAGAATTTTTAAGAAAAAAACGGAAGAGAACGATCCAATCTGCCCTGATCATTCCTGATACAAGGCAGATGATCCGTTTTGTTAGGATCCGGAATAATGTACCGTAGATAACCCACTGCTTTCCGTGGAAAATTTTACCCGTAACATATGTGATAAACAACATGCGGAAGGTAGGTATCCCCTAAGTTCATCGAAATTACGTTTCGTGAATGGTGTTATACGGAATATCAAGAAGCTATCTGTCATTGCATTGTCATCATTCTTTCAACCAATTGTATAAAAGCCGTATTCATATTGTCACGTCGTCCCTCCATCTTTGCATCGTCGAAGAAACGCAATAATAAATATGAAAAAAGCAAATCACAAGTTTCTCTTTACTCTTTTCTCACTCCTCTTTTCTCTGGCTCTACAGGCCGGAGACATCCGGGGAATCATCACAGACAAACAAAACGGTGACCCACTTACGGGTGCTACCTTTCAGATCGTCGGAACCACCCTGGGGGCGGTAGCCGACATGGATGGGAATTTCACATTAACCGGGATCAGCAACGGAACATACCGGGCAGAGGTGAAATACATTGGATATAGAACACTGCTTATAGAAGACATACGGGTCTCCTCTACTCCTGTAGAACTGAATATAGAACTGGAGATGGATGCTCACACCCTGGGCGATGTCACCGTAGTGGCACAGGTAAAACGCAGTACGGATCTGGCCATGACCACTGCGCAACGTACCAGTCTGGTGGTACAGTCGGGAGTATCGGCTCAGCAGATCAGCCGTACACAGGACAAAGATGCTTCGGAAGTGATCCGCCGTGTACCGGGCATCAGTATCATTGACGATAA
>Ga0192240_10062_pt2 | contig 56210 bp, 45 predicted proteins | sample Koala_Koa27_H3_FD_131237 | JGI IMG/M metagenome (GOLD analysis project Ga0192240, IMG submission 131237) | Enriched cells from koala feces incubated with labeled cellulose particles, San Francisco Zoo, California, United States - Koala_Koa2-7_H3 ...
AACGCGCGTATGATCTCTCGGGAGATAAGATCTTCTACGGAGAGAGCGACGCTTTCTATATAGAGGAAAATCAGACCGCAGATCCGCTTTTTGAGAAAGTCTATGTGAATATGCTTGAGGTGACCAACCGCATCACCATTTCCGTAGAAGGACTGGCACAGCCGGATCTGTATCAGATATTGATAGAGTCCAACGCCGGTTCGATGAATATAGACGGTACCCTCGCCTCAGACGATACACTTCAATACATTCCCAACGATTCGGAAGAGACGGATCCACCGGAGGCCACTTTCACGCTGCTGAAGTTGTCTACCGGTTACGAGAATACCATCGTTATCAGAGATACAACCTCCGGAACTGAGATTTACAGAGGAAGTCTGCTGGGAGCACTTATCCTGAAAAACCCGGAAGTGAATCTGGCGTGTGATCATGATTTTACCATCCGGTTTACCGCGGAAGACCCTTGCGACTGCGGAACTTATGTCATCACAGAAATACATGTAAACGAATGGCTGGTACACAGCTACGAGACTGAAATGTAAAAATGGAAAAAAACCACACTATATGAAAAGCTATCTGATCCCGAAGAATGCGGGTTACCTGCTGTATCTGACTCTTTTTGTTATCCTCTCCTGTGTACAGGATGATCACAGGAAAAATAACGGGTCGGACGAAGCTATGATCTCTTTCTCACTGAATGCTTCGGGATATAGTATCAACGAAGACGATGAATTCTGGGAAGACCGCGTGGATGAACTGAGAATGCTTGTATTCCAGTCCGACGACGGAGAGATCGTATTCAACGAGCAGTTGTATTTCCCGGATGGGTTCTCACAAAAAAGCAAAGCTGTGGCCTTACCTCTGGGAACATTTAATTTCTATTTCATTGCCAACGAGACAGTATATCCGGACGATTTCACAGAGGCTCTGATCAGCATCAGCAACGAGTCTGAATTCCAGACCGATACACGTTTCACCACATTAGACTACAACCCCGATTTCCTTCCTGATGCCACCAGCCGGGAAGGACGCTTTGTGATGTCTGCGGTATATACCGATATAACCGTGGCGGAAGGGGGGGGACCGAGACCAATCCGGCATTACTGCCTGTACCCAACGGCAGAGTAGAACTGATCCGGGCATTGGCCAAAGTGGAGGTGATCTTCCGAAAAAAGTGACAGGTGGCGAAGTTCCTGATCAGTCGATCACTTCTGCCTTATTGGAACAAGTAGCTTCCAGACTCTCCGTACCTCCCTTAGACGCGGCTTACAACGGTTCCGTAGAACGTCTTCCCGAAGGGTCTCTCGATGGCCTTGACTACAGCAGAGACAGCATCGGGGCGGTGATATTCTACATACCGGAATTCCTGGTCCCGACAGGAGGTGCAACGTATACCCTGCTGGAAATCAATAACCAGTCCTATCCCATAGAGAGCGATTCTGAGAAAAGCGGTCTGACACTCCAGCGCAGAGACATCAGTAATCTATCGGACTACAGTGTGATCCGCAACTATCACTATATCATCAATGCCTATTTAGACTCGGAAGGCGGCCTGCAAATCATCACGAATATACAAGACTGGGAAAAAGACACTTACCGATACCTTTTCCAGGGAGATGCACAGATTACCATCCCACCTGTAGAGCCTACGGATACAAGTATCATCATCACTACAGACTGTGGAAAAATAGAGATCCTGTCCCAGAACGAACACCTGTCACAAGGATTACAGGGAGCATATAACGATGTGGTCAATTATTGGGATCCTGAGATACAGGGCCCCACCATTATCAAAGGCGACCCGCCCTATTACTGTGAGAAAAAGTACGGAAGTGGCTGGAGGCTGATCAACTCCTGTGAGCTCCTCTCCTTTTTAGCCATTGTAGATGCCGCCTATAACGTATATCTATCCAATACCTGGCTGGCAGCAGAGTATCCGGAGATCCCTTACTACCCGCTGGCATTCCGGCAGGCTGCCGGAGAACTCTTAGAAACACTCACCGGGACAGATCTGTCACAATCCGTACTGTATTCGACCAATAACTGGCAAGATGAGATAACAGATACTAAAATGAACATTGTAGACGACTATTTTACTCCGGGAGATATTATGGTACGGGTAGAGGATTTTCCCGACGGCTGGCCTTACGAAGCCTCTCCGGGAACCAGTGATAGTGAAACCTGGTACTACAATGAAGTCGTCATTCAGGTAAAAGCATTCTGGTATGGCTCCGGATACCTCAGCCCGTCCGACCGTGACAATTGGGACAAGATACTTTATCATGAATTCAGAAGATACGATTACAGCAGCACTGTATCCCGTTGTGTAAGACATGTTGAATAAGAAGTATATGAGAAAAATAAATGGTTATATGGGGCTACTGATCATACTCCTTTCTATAAGTAGCTGCGTACAAAGTGAACCGGAAGAAGCTCCGGAAGAAAAAACAGTAACTATCCGGATGGGATAGCGCTCCGGAGGGTGGACGCGCACTATAGACGCGGACAATCTGGCTGTGGAGCAAACCGTAAAGAATATGAGCATCTTCTTTACGGATCCCTCTTCGACTACTATTGTATACAAATATGTATACGCGGGGTTTGCCCTATCCAACGAAGAACAGATCATCACCCTGCCCATAGAAGCATCGGGCCTGCAGACCAAAGATGTATATGTTATTGCCAATTACGACGATGAAAGTGAGCTGAACGCGCTGACAGACCTGAGTGAGATGAACGCGCTTTTTACACCTGAGGTAGACAAAAGTTATATCCTGGACCCTTCCAACGGATTTTGTATGTTTGGCTATACCGAAAATGTAGATTTTACCGACAGCTCCAACCTGCCGGTCTACGTACCGCTGACCCGGACCTGTGCTAAATTCCGGATTACCCTGCGCTTTCCGGAAGGAGCGGAATTAAGCACTGTCAACAGCTTCCTGATACAAAAAGCGGCCAAATATACATATGTGGTAGAGAACCTGACAGAAATGCTTCCTGCAACAGATTATTTCAATTACGCCACCGCACTTCCTCTTACCGATAATGGATCAGAGGCATATGCAAGTCTTACTTATTTATATGAATCGGCACAGGCTCCCGAAATCACGATCTATACACATCTCAACAACGGTACGGAAGAGCAGGAATTTACAACGACCCTCCCTATTCCACAAAGAAACTACCTGTACGATCTGAATATATATGTATACGACGAAGAAACCACCACGCGGAGTTCTTCGGCAGAGGGTACTGCGAAATACAGTTGCCGGAGTACACTCCGTATCTATAATGAGTACGGTGAGGAAACAGAAGAATGGTCCGGCACGTTTATTCAGAGATAATTCGGGGACACTTACTGACGCGAAACCGCCCACCCATGTATATCCGCTGCCCAGCATAGTCTACTGATACGACTTATATAATATGTGGTTTTGTATGAATATGAGGTCCATACCCTTCTTCTTCTACCTGGCTATACAAGAGGGTACTCCGACACAGGAACCACAAGGAACGGCGGGTGTCAACAGTGCGCCCCCGCGTCCGACAGTTATCCTGTATGTGCCTGTAACGGGTTTTACAATACAACCACTCTCCTATACATACCAACAGAGAGAAAAGAGCTGTACCTCCCACCTGACTGCCAGAAAACGGAAATCCTTTTCAACTTTTATCTTTCCGTATTGTTTAGAAGAATATTCGTATGGTCTGCTTTTCTTTCCGGAGAAAGAAAGGATAGAGGATGAAAAAGATAATATTTACTTCAACCCACCCTGATATATGGAAAAAATAATAGACAGAGCCAACACCCGCGGACACTCCGTACATTCGTGGCTCGACAGTTACCACACGTTCAGTTTTGACGAATACTACAACCCCGAACGCATGAACTTCGGAGCACTCCGGGTGCTCAACGATGATACTGTAGCTCCCGGCAAAGGCTTCGGAAGCCATCCGCATAAAAATATGGAGGTAGTCTCTATCCCATTGAAAGGCAAACTCCAGCACGGAGACAGCAAGATGAATGACAGGATCATCACTCCGGGAGACATCCAGGTGATGAGTGCCGGCACAGGCATCTTTCACAGCGAGATGAATGGGAGCCTGGAAGAGCCGGTAGAGTTCCTGCAGATATGGGTAGTACCCCGTGAAAGAGAGACTTATCCAATGTATCAGGATTTTGATATCCGTCCGCTGCTTAAACAGAACGAACTGGTACCAGTGGTATCACCGGACGGCACCTCTCCCGCTTCGCTTATCCAGGACGCGTGGTTTTGCATGGGAAAATTTGATGCCGGAAAGAGTTTCCGCTACGAACTTCACAAGCCTCACCACGGTGTCTATCTCTTTGTGATCGAAGGAGAGGCCGGAGTGGCACAGATCCATCTCTACCGACGCGACGGCATAGGTATATGGAAAACGGATGAAGTGGAAATACAGGCACTTACTGATGCTCAGTTGTTGCTGATCGAAGTACCGATGTTTGGATAAGACCGGAGAAGAATGGATCTGTCGACTATCAGGCAAGAATATACCAGGCATGGGTTGCACCGGAAAGACCTGCCGGAAGACCCGATGCAGTTTTTGGTCGCTGGCTCGGCGAGGCGATCGAACACCAGGAACCCGAACCCACGGCCATGATCGTTGCTACCGTATCCGAAAGCGGACAACCTTCTACACGTACCTTGTTGCTGAAAGGCATACACGAAGGGAAGTTGATTTTCTACACCAATTACGAAAGCCGCAAAGGAAAGCAACTGGCTCAGCACCCGGATCTATCTCTGACTTTCCTCTGGCATGGCCTGAACAGACAGGTACATATCGAAGGTACGGCCGTCAAAACTTCAGACGCAGAGTCTAATGCCTATTTTCGCTCCCGACCGGAACAGAGCCAGATCGCGGCACGCATCTCTCCACAGAGTGAGCCGATACCGGGACGGCTGTTCCTGATGAAGAACTTTATTACAGAGACAGCTCTGTGGACAGGCCGGGAGATCAGCCGTCCCGATTTCTGGGGCGGCTACGCGGTGACCCCGCGCCAGATGGAATTCTGGCAGGGACGCTCCAACCGGCTGCACGACCGCTTTCTCTATGAGTTCAGACCAGACGGACAGTGGCACATCGAACGCCTGGCACCCTGATCATTTACAAGGGGACGATGGACGATGTACGATTGAAATCACTCTCTGTAATTTCTTTACCTGAACTGACACTTTTTATCTTCTTTTGTTCTTATATACTTCTGTCTCATAAATAGACAAAAGAACATAAGAACAAAAGAAGAATTACATATACCATACAGGTATCCGCGTTTATGCAGGTATATATCCTCTGAGATACAGATTATGGATCAATCTATGTCCTTTCCATCATAAATCGTCAATTTGTAAATCATAATTAATTTGCGCAAAATCCCAACAGTTACTTTGGCTGGCCGGGAAACTTTGTGTATCATTGCACAGCAAATAAACCGGATATGAAGTTGCACTATATCTACCACAGCGGGTTCGCCCTGGAAACTGATACATTCACAGTTCTTATCGACTATTACAAAGATACGTCGGAAGCTGATCCGGGTAAGGGATGGGTACACGATCAGTTGCTCCCTGATCCCAGACCGTTGTATGTACTCGCTTCACACTTTCATCCGGATCACTTCAACAAGGAGGTTCTCACCTGGCGCGAAAAGCATCCCGATATACATTATATTTTCTCCCGTGACATCCTCAAGCACCGCCGCGCCGCCGAACAGGACGCGCTTTGGCTATGCAAAGGAGAAAAATATCAGGACGACCTGTTGAGCATACAAGCTTTCGGTTCTACGGACGTAGGCATCTCTTTTCTGATGGAGATAGAAGGCAGACGCGTATTTCATGCCGGTGATCTCAACAACTGGCACTGGAGCGATGAATCTACTCCGGAAGAGATCCGCGAAGCAGAGGGAGATTATCTGGCAGAGTTAAACCTCCTTTACGAGGCCGCTCCGGAACTGCATCTTGCTTTGTTCCCGGTAGATCCACGTATCGGAACAGATTACATGCGGGGAGCCCGGCAGTTTGTAGAAAAGATCCGCACCCATGTATTTGTACCTATGCACTTCGGTGAAGATTATACAGGAGCCAGGGCTTTTGCCCCCATAGCGAAAGAAAACGGTTGCCTCTTCCTCTGTCCGACAAAGCGAGGGAGTTGTTATGAAATATAAGGTCCATTACCAGGAAGAGACTGTTACGAACTATAAAGTCCGACAAAAGGAAGAGGCTGCTACAAAATATAAAAGAGGCTGCCTGTGTCTGAATGATATATTACAGACACACCGCAAATCGAACTTAAGTTCAGCGCAGCCAATCACACTCATCCGCAACACACCTGGGACAGGCGTTGGGTCGCCTTCGGTTTCGCAGGGTCAAGCGGAGTTTGTTGTACGCCGACAAAAGAGCAGGATTTGTCTGAGCGGAACAAGTGTATCCTGCGAAGAGGCGTAAACCATATTTTACATGAAGTATTTTCAATCGTAAATCGTAAATCAGTAAATCGTAAATCCTTTTGCTTTTCTTTGCTTCGTTTCTTTGGCGGAGCAAAGAAATGAAGAGAACAAAAGTTATACAAATAAAACATACGATCATGAACAAACCAACCCTATTAATTATGCTGGCATGCCTCATCGCTTGCCTGCCTCTCCGGGTCGCAGCCCAGGATCCCGACGCACCTTATCTGGCAGGTGCTATGCCTGAAAAAGACGGCAGAGTAGTTTTTTCCAAAGAATTCGTTATACCCGGAATGTCACAGGATATGATATACGAACGGGTACTGGGATATCTGGAAAAGCGAATGGCAGAAAATGAGAACACCAGCCGGGTAGTATATCAGGAACCTACCCTGGGGAAATTAGCCGCCATGGGGGAAGAATATCTTGTCTTTAGTGCCAGTGCCCTTTCCTTAGACCGCGCGCTGATCAATTACCAGATCTCCGTAGAGTGCGCGCCGGAAAAATGTACCGTAGAGATAGAGAAGATCCGCTATACCTACCGGGAAAAAGAGAAATATACCGCGGAAGAGTGGATCGCCGACAAATACGCGCTTAACAAAACGCAGACCAAGTTAGTACGGGGCCTGGCCAAATGGCGTCGTAAAACGGTAGACTTTGCCAACGATATATTCGCAGGTACCGCCACCGCGCTGAGTGCGTCCCTGGCAGCCCCGGTAAAAGAACCCGATCCTGTACCTGCTACCCATACCACAAATACGGGTCCGGTGGTGATCGAAGTACCCACGGCAGTAACTCCGCAGATCGCTATACAACCTCCTGTTGCGGTTACGCCTCAGGTCAGAGAACCTGAAGTTGTTCAGCCCTCCGTCACAGTTCCTCCGACCACCTCCGTACCTGTAGGAAAAGACATGGCCGGATACAGACAAGTGTCTCCGGACAAACTACCGGGCAATATCATCAAAATGCTCAATGACGACTGGATGCTGATCACGGCTGGCAACGAAGAGCAATTCAATATGATGACCGCGAGCTGGGGCGGACTGGGTGTATTGTACGGTAAACCCGTAGCTATCTGCTACATCAACCCCGCGCGTTATACCTACCAGCTGATGGAGACGGGAGATACCTATACATTCACCTTCTACACCGAAGCCTACCGGGAGGCCTTGCAGTATTGTGGCAGCCATTCGGGACGCGACGAAGACAAGGTAGCTGGTTCCGGGCTCAGCCCATTAGCTACCCCCGACGGCAGTATGGCTTTCTCCGAAGCCTGGCTGATCATCGAATGTAAGAAACTCGCGGCACAATCCCTGATCCCGGAAGCGATCTACGACGAGAAGATCAAAGAACAATGGACCGGAAAACCGATGCACAAGATCTATATCGGAGAGATTGTGAATGTGTGGATGAAATGATTTACGAGTGGACAATTTACGATTTACGATTGAAATTACATCGGATTATATATACCACTCTGAACACACAATGCTAACACCTACCTGTAGCGGAGACGCACGCCGTGCGTCTCCGCGGTACAAGATGTGATAATTATGGGGTGACACCGAAAATATCTGGCGGCGGATTTTAAATGAGTCAGGAAATCATTTTATATATGCTATGAACCTATAAGAGATCACCGAAACCATCTGACAAGCCCCAGGTTGCGAAGTGCTACCCTTTGTACAGGTAACAACACATTAAAAAGATCCCTGACCGCTATCCCATTAAATAGGAGGTCAGGGATCTATTATTCAAACAGTTCCGTTTGTTTCTTATCTGTTTACGGGAAGTATCTCGATCCAGTAATCATCCGGATCATGGATGAAATAAAGTCCCATATCGGTATTTTCATAACAGACACATTCCATCTCCTTGTGAAAACGATGTACCTCGTCATAATCTCCCTCTACGCGAAAGCACAGATGGCTCTCGTTCTCTCCCAATTCATACGCCTGCGGATGATCCCGTAGCCAGGTCAGTTCCAGCAGAAATCCGGTAGTATCGTCTGTCAGATAGACTAAGACAAACGAGCCGTCGGCAGCCTCCTTACGCTTGCTTTCCTTCAGTCCCAACGCTTGGTTGTAAAACGCAATGCTACGTTCCAGGTTGGTCACGTTGATATTGAAATGATCAAATCTTCCTTTTATTTCCATATATAAATAGTTTTGATGATGAATGTAGAAACACAGAGAGATTTACGATTGGACGATTTACGATTTACGATTGAAAATACAAAAAGGATGCGTATGTAAATCTTTCGTAAATCCTGATATGTACTCTCTATAAGCTGGTATTGACTACATGGATTTACGGTGAAGCACATGGATCGTCAGTGCAAACTGACAAACGGTTTGACACATAATCCTGTATTTTCAATCGTAAATCGTAAATCGTCTAATCGTAAATCTCTTCATTTTCTATTTCTGTTCGCCCGTTTCCGGCGGATCTCCGCCTTCATCTTGGCCGCTCCGGAGTTGTGATGTCCCCGTATATAGGTCGCTTTCTTAGCCTTGGTCTTTACCTTCTTTTCCTCCTTTTCCGAAGCCCCTTTCTTGGTCTTGAGAACAACGCCGCCCCCTTCTATGATATCCTGCAAGTTCATACGCACTCCTTATTTTTAGTTGCAAAGATAAGGATTTTCAGTGAAATACCTATCTTTACCCTTTCCCCACATAAAACAACTCAGATGGATACACATATACTTTCCCCGGAAAAAGACCCGATGGGGGCTGCTATCGCCGACTACCACGCGCAGGGAAAAGCCGGGAAGCTCCGCGTATTCTCTTCACAGTTCGATGAAGACGAGATACCTGTCAGACAACTTTTCCGCACATACCCGCACATGCCCCGGAGCGAACGCACCGCGCTACAGATGGCTTCCGGAAGGATCTTAGACGTAGGTGCCGGAAGCGGCTGCCATGCCCTGGCGCTACAGGAAACCGGAAAAGAGGTTTGTGCCATTGATATTTCTCCCCGCTCCGTAGAGGTGATGAGGCAACGGGGTGTAAAAGAGGTACGCCTGATCAATCTGTTCGATCCGAAACTGACAGGGGCTTTTGATACGATCCTGTTGCTGATGAACGGGTCGGGCATTGTTGGAAAGCTCTCCAACCTGCCCACCTTTTTCCGGAAAATGAAGCAACTGCTGATACCCGGAGGATCTGTACTGATGGATTCCAGCGACCTGCGCTATCTCTACGAAGAGGAAGATGGTAGTTTTGTCGTAGACCTCGCTGGTGATTATTACGGAGAAGTAGACTTCCGGATGCAGTACAAAGACATACAGGGAGAGACGTTTGACTGGCTGTACATAGACTTCCAGACGCTGGAGTTGTATGCCGCGGAGAATGGTTTCCGGACAGAGCTGGTATGCGAAGGAAATCATTACGACTATCTGGCCAGACTGACCTTAGCAGAATGACGGCCTGCAAGGGAAATGACTCTGGACTACAGTTGACAGGTATTGCTTTTATTTCTCAGGTCTTTCATTTCCGGTAAGCAGACCAAAGAACATACGAACAAAAGAATACAAATACCGTATATAACGGAGACGCGAATGTGTGTGTGGTATATTGGCATATGGAAGGTTACGCAGGTGTGTTTACAAAAGCCGGAATACATAGGATCTCTGTCTTTTCAATCGTACATCGTAAACCTACCTCCATGTAAATCATCAAATAAGGTATCATGACGTAAGAATGAAGCCGTAAATTATACCTATCCTTGCATCTCCCTCTCTGAATAATGGATTCAGGGCATTTATAGTTCCCATGTCCTTTCGTGTCAATCATCGGATAAAGATACTGACAGAAGAGACAGAGGAATACATCGCAAATAACAACTCATTCGTTATGCAACCTATAGAGTCAATCACTACTACCTACCAGCAACGCAGCCAGGAGGCTGGCAGACAACTGAACCGGATCGTCGCGCAGATCCGGCAAGTAAGTATACTCCGGTTATGTCTGTTCGTGGCAGGTGTATCGGCAGCCATTTTTCTGCGGCACTCTTCCTGGTGGATGATCACAGCGGCTCTGCTTGTTACCCTTGTCCCCTTTTTAGGGTTGATCAAAGTACACAGCCGGATGTTCCGCCGCAGAGCTTACTTAGAAAAGCGACAAGAGGTCAACGATCAGGAACTACGCGCGCTGGAACACGATTACAGTTCCTTTGAGAATGGAAAAGAGTTTACCGACCCCACTCACCTCTATACATACGACCTGGATGTATTCGGAGAGAAGTCTTTGTTCCAATACATCAACCGTACGGTGACTGAAATGGGCCGGAAGCAACTGGCATCCTGGATGATCCATCACCTCCGCCGGAAAAAAGAGATCGTACAACATCAGGAAGGCATACGCGAGATAGCTCCTCTGCTGGAGACGCGGCAGGAATTCCGTATCCAGGGGCTGCTGCACAACGGCAAAGCCGCGGATGAAGAAGAGCTTCTGACCTGGTCTGCCACCCCACCCCGTTTCCGCAACCGTCTGTTGTGCCGCCTGATCCCTCCCCTGGTGCTCACTCTCAACCTCATTGCCTGGGGATTGATGCTGGCAGACATAGTCCCGATCGGATTTCCGGCAGGTATCTTTACCCTGTGTGTGCTGATCACTTTCCTGTTTACCCGACAGATCAGTGTAGTGCTACATACCTACGAACAGAAACTGGGGATCCTGCATACTTATGCCAGCCTGCTGCGTATCATCGAATCGCTGGACGGCACCAGTGAAGCAATACAGACCATCAGACAACAGACAGACAACGGAAAAGACCTCGCCTCTGATGCCATTGCCCGCTTAGCCAGCGAGATGAACGCGATGGACCAGCGCAACAACATGCTGCTCCTGTTCGTCTTCAACGGACTCTTTGGCTGGGAACTGCGGCACATGATGCGTATCGAAAAGTGGAAAGAACACTATGCTTCCCGCTTCCCGGCATGGCTGAGTGCCATCGGCAGCATGGACGCGCTGTGTTCCCTGGCTACGCTGGCTTACAACCATCCGGAGTATACCTACCCACAGATCCCGGAGCAACCCTTCCTGCTGGAAGGTGAAGAGATGGGACATCCGCTCATGAAGCACGGTCAGTGTGTCTGCAACGACATCCGTATGAACAAACGTCCGGCATTCCTCATCATCACCGGAGCCAACATGGCCGGAAAGAGTACCTACCTGCGCACCGTAGGGGTCAACTACCTGCTGGCCTGCATCGGTGCTCCGGTATACGCTACTTCGTTCCGTATCTACCCGGCTCAGCTGGTGACCAGTCTGCGTACTACAGACTCACTGACCGACAACGAGTCTTATTTCTTCGCCGAGCTGAAACGTCTGAAGCGCATCATCGACCTGTTGACCAGTGGCGAAGAACTGTTTATCATCCTGGATGAGATACTCAAAGGAACCAACTCTACCGACAAACAAAAAGGATCGTTTGCCCTCATCCAGCAGTTTATGCGGCTGCGCGCCAACGGCATCATTGCTACACACGACCTGTTGCTGGGAAAACTGGCGGAAGAGTTCCCCGAAGAGATACGCAACTATTGCTTCGAAGCGGATATCCGCGACAACGAACTGACCTTTTCTTACGGTATGCGTGAAGGAGTGGCACAGAATATGAACGCCTGTTTTCTGATGAAGAAAATGGGCATCACGGTAGAATAAAGAGACCTACGATGTACTGATAGGTACGATGTAGATTGGAAAGACAAATATCCCATCGATGGATAACACCCACCTGTAACTTGTAGAAACGCATATTTGCGTCTCCCTATTCGCGTCTCCGCAATATACCTATTCCTTTTGTTCGTATGCCTGCGAATGTATATGTTTCAGACAAAAGAACATCAAAGAGTTTTGGGTTATAAGTTTTGAGTTATAAGTTTTAAGTTATAAGTTTTAAGTTTTGAGTTTTAAGTTATAAGTTTTGAGTTATGACTGACTGCTCATAATTTGTAGATATAGGTCATCCGGCACATCTTATCTTTCTTCTTATGCTCTTCTGTCTACTAAAAACAAACTCTGTCCAATGAAATAAAGAGTAATTTCAAATCCTACATCAGCTTACCTCTTCATTCCCTGACCGGCAGCATATATATTACCCGGTTCCCGGTACCATCAGATACGATATGGCCGGCCGCGATGAAACGCTTCAGTTGCTTCATTGCCGTATTTTTCAACTTCCCGGTCAGTGCCGAATAGTCCAGACGCGTAATGAAAGGGTATTTCTTCAAATGATCCAATAACAAACGGAGGCACTCCTCGTCGCTGCGATCCGAAGAACGTCTGTGTCTCTGGCCGGGACGCGCGCGCTTCAACTTTCCGTTCAACGATTTGCGAAAAGCAGCAGAAGGCCGGAAGTTGACCCCATTGAAATAAATATCTTTCGAACGTACCTTCTTCGGATCATACACCGGCCGGGTAGCCCCTACGGTAGGAGAAAAATAGCCGAAATGGCTCAGTTCTATCCGATAACCATCGTTCAGGTAGTGGATCACAGTTTCACTCAGCGCATGCAGAGCACCTTGCAGATCCGGAACGGTGAAGGTAGAAGCCCGGCAGATCTCTTCCATGATCTTCTGACACGAAACGGTACCTGAAGAGATCAGATAAGGATAGAAAAGAGGATTTTCCTGATCCGGATCCTGGCCCGGATTTTCTTTGAAATCATAGATTGCAGACATAGTTGTTACGGTATGAAAAGGTTTATAAATAAGCATAGGGATACTTTTCCCAGGGAAGATTCCTCCACAGACTATGGAAAATAGCCTGTCCCCGCGCCAGGGCCTGTCGGCACCGGGCAGGTGCCAATGAGCCCCTCCTGAGGGCCGACCGGCCCCGCACGGGTGAAACAGAAAATTCCAGAGGTAAAGATAGATCATTCTATGGAGAAAAACAAGATATCCCTGTGGAGAAATATTGTTGTAACTACCTGTTATATAACATACTGAATCATTCGCAGTGACATAGACAGAAGATACGATCCATACGTTCCACAGCCTTGGAATCGCATGAGGATCAAGCAACGAAACAGAAAGAACAGATCTACCTGACATACAGAAAAGATTGTACGACGAACTCCTTCCGGTGTAAAAAAGAAAAAAAAGAGGTACATTTTCTGTTTTCTCTCTATCTGTTATCTATAAATAGGATTTTTTCAGTAAAAAGACCTTTAAACAGCGTTATCTGGCTTCTGTTTATCCTAATATATTCTAAACTTTTCTATAATTATTATTTTTTCCGCAACTTTTTGTCAGCTAAATTGTATTAGTGGATAATTATTTCTTAAAGTCTTAACTTAAACTTTACAAACAATGGATGATGTGACCAAAAGGATCCAGGATACCATAGAGGAACTTCCGGATCATGATCTGTATTCACAGGGAGATGCACAATCTGCCACAGAGAAGGCTGAGAGAAAAGCCTACAGACTCCAGCATGAGTACGATAAGAAATCGCAGGAACCTTCTCATTGGGGACACATGCAGGAAGACCTGGCAGATCTGAAAAAAGAAATGGAACAACCATCCGTAAAGAGAACTACCCGGAAAGCAGACGCTACTCAGGCAAGTGGCACAGGTAAGCGTGTATCCGGAGGAAAAACAACATCCGCTGTCAAAGAGAAATCAACAGCCACACCTGCCCGTACTAAACGTACACAGGCCAAGGCTACCCATAAAGAAACAAAAACTATTACTCCCATGAAGAAATCTACAAAAGCAACTACTGCTTCCAAAGCAGCTACCACAAAAAGTACCGGTAAAACCTCTGCACGCCATACCGCGAAAGAGGCAACTGCCCAAACAACCCGTACTACAACCTCCAGAGCCGCCACCGCTGCCGCACCAAAGGCTACGATCCGCAAGAAAGATACAGCTGCGCCAGCTACAGCTAAAGCAAAAACAACACCGAAGGCAAAAACGACGGCAAGCAAGTCTACTGCTACTGCTGCCAAAGGCCGTACCACAGCCAAAGCTGCGGCTAAAACCAGCGCAGCCAAAACGAAAACCACCACCCGGGCTACCCAAGCGGCAGCAGGTAAGACTACCGCGTTGAAACCCAGGACTGCTACCAAATACGCGGCAGCAGCCAGTGCCATGCCTGTGACAAGAACCACCATAGGTGCTTCCCGAAGCAGATCTGCCGCAAAGGCAACTCCGGCCAAAGCTAAGACTACGCAGGCGCAGACAACCGCCGGCAAAGCCAAAGCCGCGACGACGAAAACCGCGACCACAAAGGCGAAAGCCAGTACCGCGGCAAAAGCAAAATCTGCCGCAACGAAGGCAAAAGCTACCGCGCCCAAAGCAAAAACCACTGGATCAAAGGCTCAGACTGCCACCAGAAGTACGGCAACGAAGGGAAGTTCAACAGCCAGCAAGTCAAAAGCGTCTGCTACTAAATCGGCTACTTCAAAAGCAAAACGCACATCCACCCAAGCTGCAACAGCCAGACCTGCCGCGAAAAAGTCAGTAGCTTCCGCTTCGAAAGCCAAAGCGGCTCCTCAGGCAAAAACAGCTACAAAGGCCAAAGCCGCAACGAAAGCGACCGCAACCCGTACAGCTACCCAAGCCAAAGGTACTCCGGCCAAAACCACTGCTGCAAAAGCGACTACCCGTACCCAGGCTGCTTCCGCACAGAAAGCGAAAAGTACTACTTCCCGTGCTTCCAAAGCCAAAACAGCCACAACCCGGAAACAGACAGCCGCTTCTACCCGCAGTACCACCGCGTCAAAAAGCAAAGCAACCCGCAGGGAAATGGCTGCAAGTGGTCCGGCCACAGAACCGGGTAAAGAACTGATCGGGATCAAATCCAAATCATCTTCCAAAAAAGCGACCGGTAAAGCTGTAATTAAAAATATGGGTCAATCGAGTGATAAGAATATCAGCAAGACACCGGATAAAGTATCTCCGGCCAAATCCACAAAAAGAAAAAAAAGAGGTGGAACTGGAGTTGATGTAAACCATATCAATGAATCCTTTCGGCTCCCTTCAGGAGCCAGAGAAGAAGAGGCTGTTTCATGCTAAGATATGAGGGTACTTCAACGTCCTTCAGGAACGACCGATTCTAACCCAGGGTAAGGAGAAGCGCAGGATGTTTCGTCCTCCTTACCCTGGGTTAGGATCGATCGTCCTGTCAAGACGAAGAGAATCCCTTATTCACATGCAGAGGCTTTCTCACCATAGATTCTACTAAGGTGAGATCTGTTGTGAGAAAGCCTCCTTCATTCAGGGAAGCGTTTCAGATACTCACATATAACGTAGCACACTTTGTTAAAAGAGAGGATACTGAACCCACAAGTAATCAAATACAATTATAGTTCCGAATCCTTTTCTATCTCATCCCGCACCACGGCCATCATCCCTTCTACCTGCGCAAGTGCCAGCATACGACCGTGGAAAGAATATCCCGGATTATACCCTTTGTCCGCATCATCTAAGATCAGCCGGCCATGATCTGCCCGCATGGGAAGATCGGGACGTTGTTGTTCGAAAATACGGACCAGTTCTACCAGATGTCCGCGTCCACCGAGGTGAGAAGCTTCGATAAAATCTCCGTTGGGGAATACGTCTGTACTCCGCAGGTGTACAAAGTGAGTGCGGGAAGCGTAGCGGCGCGCCAGCGCGGGTACATCGTTGTGGAGTCCGGCACTCAGCGAACCGGCACAGAAAGTGAGTCCGTTGCACGGACTGTCTACCGCCTGCAAGATCCAGTCTATGTCTTCCTGTGAAGTCACGATCCGGGGAAGCCCCAGTACCTGGCAGGGAGGATCATCGGGATGGATACACATCCGGATCCCCCACTCCTCACAGACCGGCATCACAGTTTCCAGGAAATACCGCAGATTTTCCCGCAATCCCTGACGGTCGATGCCCTGATAATGGGCAAGCAGTTTCCGGAACAACACCACCGGGTGCTGATCTTCTTCACGGATGTTGCCATTGACAAAACCTTGCGTTTTCACAATGATCACATCTACCAATGCCTCTTTCTCTGCCGGAGAAAGAGTACGATCGAGCACTGTACCTGTTCCAGTTCTTCGGGCGTATAGTCTGCTTCCGCTCCCGGACGCTCCAGGATCCGGCAATCGAAATAGGCAAACCGCCCCCGGTCGAAGTAAAGAGAAGAACCTCCATCGACCCAGGGGTGTTCCAGGTCGGTACGTATCCAGTCGATCACCGGCATGAAGTTGTAACACACGGTGCGTATACCTGCCTCTCCCAGATGCCGCAGGCTGGTTTTGTAGTTTTCGATCAGAAGATCCCTTCGGGGACCGGCATATTTGATCTCTTCACTCACCGGCAGACTTTCTGCTACCGACCAGCGAAGTCCTGCCTGTTCGATATACACTTTCAGGTCCGCGATCTGTTCCCGGCTCCATACTTCTCCGTTGGGTACATCGTGCAAAGCCGTCACCATACCTTCCACACCGATCTGTCTGAGCATGGATAAGGTGATCTTATCGTTCTTTCCGAACCATCTCCAGGTTTTCTCCATATATGGGTATATATATGCTGTTTATGTAGTACTGTCGGAATGCCTGCTTCATTTCTTTATTTATTCATGCACTCCTTCTTCTGCCCGACTGCTGCTATTTACATAGATAATCATGGTAGTATCCTCTTGTAGAGACGCACGGCGTGCGTCTCCGCAGCACAAGTCCAACCCAGATAGGTACATATTGCAACATACATCCACATCCCATTGTCCTTTCATCATCGCATGTATCTCTTCTATCTATCCAGGTATATATTACCATATTTTATATAACTATATACTTCCCCAGTATCCCGGCTCCACATACATCTATTCCATTTATCATTTGACAGAAACAGAAAGATCACATCTGTAACGCATCAGATCCATAGTTACAGGGTAGCCGCAAAAACATATGCTGTTGGATGGTATGTACGTCGCGGAGACGCACGCCGTGCGTCTCTACAAGCGCATGCTCATATGAGGATATTTGTATGCTCGTACCTTGTAAATCCCTTTGCTGACCGCCTGGCTGGCTACGCCGGTCTTCGATTGACTTCATCGACCGTTGTTTCGGTACATCGTAAATCTCTTTTTGTCTTCGCAAAGGTAAAAAAATCCTTTGCTCTGCGATACCTCTATCGCACACTTACCTCGTAAATCCGTACGGAGGACACTCGAAATTGGTAATATCGATCCGATATTCCATCATATCTTTCAATTCGTGCACCGGGCGTTCCAGTTCATAAGGCACAGGAAGCCGACTGAATGTCCGGAAATAGAGCAGGCAGGCATCCCGCCACCAGACTGCGTCACGGGCTTGTATTTTCAGACGGTGTTGCACCTGACGAAAACGGGTATCATCTACAAACCGCTCTGCCTGATCCCAGACTTTCTGGAACCCACGTACTTCATCCACTCCCCGCATGTACCGGTAGCAAAGTTCGTCCCAGAGCGTACGGCCTGTATCCAACGGATAGGTCCAGGGCACATGATGGAACCACAGGAGCAACTCGTCCGGACAGGAATCCATATTCCCGTATAAGGTATCCAACGGAGCATGATATTGTGCTACCGCGTTACTACCTGTGGCACTGCGGTCGAAACCCACTCCTTCTCTATCGGCGCGGTGATAGTAACGGGGCAACCAGTCGGGACGTGCACCCGGCAGGTCGCACCAGGGTTCCGGACCGTAATGATGTCCGAACGCGAACAGATGGTGCAATCCGAGCGGCATCATATAATTCACCACAGCTTCGTGAGAATCTAACATCACCCGGGTCAGTTGCGCGTGCAAAAGAACCGCCTGGGAATTGTCTGCTTCTGTCTCTCCCGCCTTGTGCAGCGAGAAGGTCTGTGCCAGCCATTCGTCGGCGATCTGTTGCGAGGTAAGCGTATGATCCCATGCCAGTCTGCCGAAGGCATACCAGTTGGCCTGCGCAAACGGATGTCCGCACCAGTTGACATCATCGCCCGTATTGGCCACCCCCGCAATGGCAGTGACAGACTGGCGGTAGACAGATCCATCAGTAACCCGCGCTACCGTAGAGCCTGCGCCCTGCTGATAGGTATCACTCTCCAGTACCTCTTTCCACATGGGAGCCAGGAAACAAAGGTGATTACTGAATCCGGTATACTCCTGGGTGATCTGCAATTCGGGCATCACAGGGGTTTGCTTCATGGCTCCGAAAAGCGGACTGAAAGGTTCGCGCGGCTGGAAGTCCACCGGACCGTTCTTCACCTGGATGATCACGTTGTCGCGGAACTGCCCGTCGAAAGGCATAAACTTCTGGTAGGCTTGTTTGGCCCGGTCGCCGTCACCCGGCTCGTAGACAAAAGCGCGCCACATCACAATCCCGTCATAAGGTTTCAGCGCGTCGGCCAGCATATTGGCTCCGTCTGCATGGGTGCGGCCGAAATCGTGCGGCCCCGGCAGCCCTTCGGAATTGGCTTTGACCAGGAAGCCTCCGAAGTCGGGGATCAGGTTGTAGATCTCTTTTACCTTCGCCTCCCACCAACGGCAGACAGCCGGGTCCAGCGGATCAGAAGTCGGCAGACCTCCCTGTTCGGAAGGAGTAGAGAAGTTGATCGAAAGGAAGACCTGTATACCATACGGACGGAATACCGCAGCCAATGCCTGTACTTTTCGCAGGTAGTCCGTAGAAAGGATCTGAGGATTGGCATTGACATTGTTCAACACTGTAGCATTGATACCGATCGAAGCATTGGCACGGGCATACTGCTGGTATCGCGGTGAAAGTGTACCGGGTAGTTCGTCCCACTGCCAGAGCGAATGTCCGGCATACCCCCTTTCGATGGTGCCATCGGGATTGTCCCAGTGGTTCAGGATACGCAGCTTATAGGCGGGCTTCTCCGTAAAATCCTGATCGGCATACAGATCCGCGCCACTCTCCTGCAAACGCAGCAAGTGATAGGCACCGTAGAGGAGACCTTTTTCTCCCGCGGAGGTGATGGTCACTTCTCTGTTTGGTCCGGAAGAGCGTAAGGTATATCCCTCTCTGCCCAACTCATCCCAGGGACTGGTATGTCGGATCTGTAAAGTCACCTGTCCTCCTCCCTGCCAGGCATTTTTCAGCTCGGAAACAGCTATATCCAGTATCGGAGATGACTGCTGGCAAACAATCCGGGCATCGGCATCGGTATCGTACCGCAACCACAACCGGCTGCCATCCTCGGCTCTCAGTAACTCACAGAAGAATAGAAGACCTATCCACAGAAATATAGTTTGTTTCATGGAATCCATAGTTAATTGACGATCTGCAAATTTACGATTGACATTACATTATTCCTACCCAACAGGAATTACTTTCCTATAAAAGTTACTTCCACAGTAACGAGTAAAAGAAGTAAGTGTTCCTGATTCACTGCATATCTTATACTCCGTTACCCTGTAGAAACGCAAAGAGATTTACGATTGGACCATTTACGATGTACGATTGAACTCACCAAAAGAATATGTTTGTAAATTCCAATGTATAACATCCTGTATGCGAACATACGAGACGCACGGCGTGCGTCTCCGCGGTATATGTCTAATCAAAAAAAACATCCCGCATGGTATATAGATTTCCATCCGGTATACATTTCCATCCGGTATACTGAGACGCACGCCGTGCGTCTCTACATGGTAATGAAGTCGTCTGTGATATAAAAATTATTCTTTCCCTGCTGTTCCTTCTATGGTACGGATACGACCTTCCTCGTCGTATTCCAGTTCACAGACTTTCATGCTGCGCAGCCAGGTCCTGCCTCCCGAAGGCACACAGTCGTGGTGGAAAAGATACCACTTGCCTTTGAACTCAGCGATCGCATGGTGAGTGGTCCATCCCACTACGGGAGTCAGGATCACTCCCTGATAGGTAAACGGCCCGTAGGGATTGTCACCTGTGGCATAACAGAGCAGATGTGTATCTCCGGTGGAATAAGAGAAATAGTACTTCCCGTTGTACGTGTGCATCCACGAGGCTTCAAAGAAACGACGTTGGTTGTCACCCGCCAGCAGGGGATGGCCGTTTTCATCTAAGATCACCAGGTCACGGGGTTCTTCGGCAAACTCCAGCATATCTCCGGTAAGTCTCACGACTTTCGGACAAAGTGCCGGTTCGCCGTCGGCAGGCAATACACCGCATTCCTGCGCTTTGTTTTTCCTGTAACGTTGCAATTGTCCGCCCCAGAGACCCCCGAAGTACAGATAGAAATTGCCATCTCCATCGTCAAGTACCGAGGGGTCTATGCTGTAACTTCCCCGGATCGGGAATTCCCGGGGGATAAAGGGTCCTTTGGGACGATCGCTGACCGCTACTCCGATACGGAAAATATCGGTTTTGTCTTTCAACGAGAAATAGAGGTAATATTTCCCGTCTTTGTACGCGCAATCACTGTCCCAGAGCTGACGACCGGCCCAGGGAATGTCCTGGGTGTCGAGCACCACTCCGTGGTCGGTGACCGGACCGTCTATATCGTCCATAGAGAAGACGTGATAGTCTTTCATATTGAAATGGTCTCCGTTGTCGTTTTCGGGAATGCCACTCTCCCAGTCGTGGGAAGGATAGATGTATAACTTACCGTTGAATACGTGTACGGCAGGGTCTGCCATATAATCATCAGGTACAAGGTATCTCGGATCTTTCATGATTTTATGTTTTTAAAATGTGTATACTATCTGATCTTCATTTCTTTGGGCCGCCAAAGAAACGAAGCAAAGAAAACGGCGCATGATCTCTTCGCTACTGCGTTTAATGTATACCGACGAGCAGGAAAAACTCGCTTCGCTCAGACAGATCCTGCTCTGTTGTCGGTTTCCATCTGTACTCCGTTTACGCTGCGAGACCACAGGCGACCCAACGCCTGTACCAGGCGTGTTGCAGATGGTTGTGACTGCAATGGACTTCGCAGATGCATGGGTTGATCTGACAGTCTGTGCATACAAAGACGAAAAATCGCTGTAAAGTAAATTGTAAATCATCTCATTATCGCATTCCTGTGTTGGACTTGCGCCGCGGAGAGGCATGCTGCGCATCTCTACAAGTGCATACTATAAATGAATTAGTATACATTGTAATTTCAATCGTACCTCGTAAATTGTCTAATCGTAAATCTGATACACGACTGATTTGGGCTGATGGTTACGATCAAACAATAAGGGATAGTCTGTACGTCCTTCCATCGGCCAGTCGTTGCGCCAGGAGTCACTGTCTGCCACGCCCCACAGAGTGACACGGCTGACGATACCACTGTGTTTCAGAAAGAGTTGAAAGAAATCGTTCATGCGATTGTTCCATACTTCGGATACCTCTTCCGGCAATCCGTCGGGGTACGGGTTCATGGCTTTTTCATAGTCGAAACTGGCTTCTACATTGGCTCCGATATGCGGGCCGGGAGAGGGAAGCACGGTCATATCCAGCTCCGTGATCATCACCTTCACTCCGGTAGCCGCGAAAGCCAGCATACTCTCTTCGAAAGCCTCCACCGTGGGGAAGTCTAATTGCATATGCCCCTGCATACCTACCGCGTCTATACGGATGCCACGTTCCCGCAACTGCTTCACCAGCCGGACCACGCCCTCCCGCTTGCCGGGATGAGCCATGGAGAAGTCGTTGTAATACAGTTCCGCGTCGGGATCGGCTTCCTGAGCAAACCGGAAGGCCAGCGGAATGAACTCTTCTCCGAGGATCTCATAGAATTTGCTTTTCCGGTAGGAACCGTCATCTTCAATGGCCTCATTCACCACATCCCATCCTTTGATACGCCCTTTGTACCGCCCTACAACGGTATGGATATGGTCGCGCATACGTTCGGTCAGGACTTCCGGACTGACAGGCTCTCCTTTTTCATCTACGCAGAACCAGGGAGCGAGTTGCGAATGCCAGATGAGGGTATGACCGATGATGTACATACCGTTGGCCTCACCAAACTCTACGAACTGATCGGAAAGCGTGAAATCGTAACGGTTTTCTTCCGGATGGATCACCTCGCTCTTCATGCAATTTTCCGCGACGATCGAATTGAAATGTTGCCGGATGATACGTGTCGCCGCCGTATCTCTGCCGGCTGCCTGAGTAGAATTGATGGCAACTCCGATCAGGAATTTATCTGCCAACGCATCTTTCAGGCTGATCTCCTGCAGGGGTTGCTGCCGCGCGCAACCCGTGCACAGCAGCGCAGCCATCCAACCGGCTGCCAGGGTCTGGGGTAATTTCTTCATATCTGTTTCTGTTTTCTGTAAGGGTTTTCTGAATATAAACCGGGCTACGAAACCGTATTTCCTCTTCTTTCTGCCAGATCGGCCTGTATCTTCTCATTCGTTTTTTTAGAGATCGGGTAGAAAAAGAGCGCGAGGACTCCCACAAAGAACGTAAGGGCGGGGATCACACTGGAGGTAAGCCGGATGCCTACCAAAGCCGAATCTGTCTGTACGGTATTGGCCACAAATCCGAACGCGTCTACAATGCCTCCGCAGATAGCGCCACCAATGCCCAGACCGGCTTTGAGGGCAAACACGATCCCCGCGAAGACAAAGCCGGTAGCCCGGCGGTGGTTGACCCACTCGGAATGGTCTGCCACGTCGCCCATCATGGCCCAAAGTAACGGAATTGTAGGGGCATAGCAAAGGCTCTTCATACTATTTATCAGGAAGATCAGCCCGATGCGGGTAGGCGATACCACATAGAACATCGCTGTAAACAACGCGGTCAGGGACAGACACACCAGAAAGACATTGCGCTTACCGAAGATCTGGGACAGATAGCCCGACAACAGGATCACTCCTGCCAGCGTCACTAACTGACCGATCATATTGAACAGACTGAACCCTACGGCAAATACATTGCTGAGGTCGGGCTGTGCGATCAGTCCGAAAGTATCTAAGAACCGATGCCACCACCCGTAGGTCTGCCCCCGACACTCACCAATCCGAAGTGTTGCAGAAAATTGTAAAGAGCTGTTTTATCTACCACATAATTGAAGTAATAGGATATACTGCTTCCCCACATGGCCAGGGTAGTGAACAGGAAGAGTGTCAATACAAACATCGACCGCCACGGGCGGCTGCTGATGATGTCTTTGAAATCCTGCTTCACAGAGGTCTTCTGGTTGGGCGGAGGAGTGATCCGCTCTTTGGCCGAGAAGAAGGTGATCACCAGCAACACGAAGCTGACCACAGCAAACAGGGTAATGGTCCAGAACCAGCCCTTCTGCGCGTCTCCGTGTCCGAACTTCGAGACTAAGGGCAACGTGAGTCCCTGCACAATGAAGGTAGCAATGGTAGCCGTCACAAACCGTACGGAAGCAATGCTGGTACGCTCTTTGATATCACTGGTCATCACTCCACCTAACGAGGAGTAAGGGGTGTTGTTGAACGAGTAGATCGACATCAGTAAGGTATACGTGACCCCGGCATAGAGTATCTTACCCCGCTCCGTGAGGTCGGGTGTCATGAACGCCAGCACGAAAAACACGGCAAAAGGCAAGGCGGTCCAGAGTATCCAGGGGCGATACTTGCCCCAGCGGCTGTTCGTACGGTCGGACAGGATTCCCGCCACGGGATCTACAAAAGCATCGAATACGCGTGCCACCAGCAGAATCATTCCCGCGGCAGTAGCTTTGATACCGAACACATCGGTGTAAAAGAACAATTGGAACATCATCATCATCTGAAAGATCAGGTTCGCCGAACCGTCTCCCAGACTGTAACCGATCTTTTCGGTCATAGACACTTTCTGGTCGTGTGTTTTCATTGCAGTTTATCTGTTAAATGTTTACTAATCTGTCTGGAACGGTGCTGCCGGAAGTCCCTGTCGATTTCTCAGGCTGGCACCCTCCGGATTGTCGGCCCAGGCATACCGTACCCTGACGGGAACAGGCACCTCCGCGGACCATACTACTACCCGGTCTTCCTCAGTACGGGCCTTAGCCCAATGATACCTGCCGTCCGCACCCGCTACGGTAAATCCTTTCAGATCATCGTCCGGTTGCAGGTCGCCCCCTTCCTCGCGGAAAGAGAGCAGTACCTCCCCTCCGCGGATCTCCCGCGAAGCGTAGACGGGACCTTCGGCAACGACATCCGTTGCTCCCTGTACCGCTTTCCGGATCTGTAGGGATAACCTTTGAGCAATGGTTTTCTTATCTAACGGATGGATGTCGTTCCACTCTCCGGTATCGTAGGTTACTACCAACGCCGTACGCGGAATCTCCCGCGCCACCTTTGCCTGCCGGGCACGCATCTCCGCCCACTGACTCTCCGAAGGAGCAGGCAGAGCAGGCTGGAAGTTGGGTAGTTGGATCACAAAGAAAGGGAGTTCCGGTTGCTGCCACAGACCGCGCCAGTCGGCGATCAGCGCCGAAAGCAACCTGTCGTAGTCCATATAACGACCGGAATTGGACTCTCCCTGATACCATACGACCCCGGCTATGCGGTAGCGATGCAAAGGAGCGATCATGCCGTTGTACAATCCGGTAGGCTTGTAGCGGAAAAAGGTCTGTCCGCCCGCCGCGGGCATCTCCGCGCCCCGGTGGTATCTCCATACGGGAGAGAGCGGGATCTCTGTTCCGTCCCATACGATCTGATAGGGCTTGTCTGCCACAAAAGAGGGCTGTCCGCTGTAGCTGATCAGGCGCACAGTAACCTGGTTACTGCCGGATCTGAGGAGTCCGGCAGGCAGAGGATAGATGCGGGGAGGATACTGGTATCCGGTACTGCCGACAAACGTGCCGTTGACAAATACAGAGTCGGCATCTACCAGACAGCCTAAGCGCAGAATGGCTTCCTGTCCGGAGTATGTGTCCGGAATGTCCACCGTCTGCCGGAACCAGTGACTGCCGTTGCGGGGAGTGACCCCGTCGGTAGCCCAGTCGCCGGAAAAGACATTCACCTCCTGCCAGTCGCGATCGTCGAAAGCGGGATGGTACCCATGTTCCTGTCCGTTCAGCCCCGGATCGTGGGCATGCAGCAACTCATTCCACAGGCGCGAAGAGATACTTTCCTGGGCGCGTATGGCCTGTACATAGGCTTCGTCGCGTACCAGATCCCGCTCACGCAGGTAGGTAGGGAAAGGTAATAGTCCCTCTTCACTGATCCACGCTTCTGCCGGAGAACCTCCGACACTGGAGTGAATGATCCCCACCGGGACTCCCGAAGCACGCCAGAGTTCTTTCCCCAGGAAATAGCACAGCGCCGAGAAAGAGGAGACATTCTCCGGAGTCAGCGCGCGCCAGGAGGCCGCGCCGGTCTGCTGCTGAGGCGCGTCGAAACCGAACTGCATAGGTACATGGAAGTAACGTACCGCAGGCACATCGCTGTCGTGTTCCACCTCTTCCCGGAACCGGTCCATCACCCGGGAAACGGGAAGTTCCATATTGGACTGTCCGGAGCAGAGGAATACATCGCCGATCCATATATCTGCCAGTCCGATCTCCTGGATACGCAGGGTGTATGGTCCTCCGGCCTGCTGCGCGGGCAATACCACTTCCCACCGACCGGCCGTGTCGGCATAGGTCAGATAACTCTCTTTCCGGAAAGTGACCTTTACCTCTTCTCCCGGATCGGCCTCTCCCCAGATCGTGAGTTCCTGGTCCCGTTGCAACACCATCCCGTCGGAGATGAGCGGAGGAAGGGTAACCTTTGCCTCGCATAAAGCGGCGAGGCAAAGGAGAAAACCAACGGATCTAACCTTATAAAAACATGCGTACCTATGTGTCTCATCGTTCTGAACTATCATTAATGAATGATCTTACTTTCGGGTGCTCCCGGATAAGAGGGTTGCAGACCACCTGTATCTATTATTATTTTTTGCAACACCACTCCCGGCTCCAACGCACGGAAGCGAAGGGTATGCCTCCCCGGCCGATCCGGCTTGTACCGGGTAGCGGTACGGTTGATGCTCTGTGCCTGGTACGCTTCCATCTGCCGGACAGCGTCCACCAGGTCGCGGTAGGCGCGATGTACTCCGAGATGGTCGTTTTCATCGATCCGCACGGGCACCGCGATCCCCGCGTGTGTCAGTGGGAAAGCATCTTCCGCAGGCTCCTTCCATACAAAGGAGTCTTTAGCCTGAGCCTGGGTAAGGGAAACAAGGATCAGACATCCGATAAGTGATATGTATCCGGATATATTCATACGTTTGTTTTCAGAAGGTCCCCTTCCCCTCCGAAGGGCTATTCATCCGGGAAGGGGTACTTTCTTATCATGAACCATACAAGGTTCTGTGTTTAATAATCATATAGTCTGATATATTGTATGTCCCACTGGCCTACGGGTATACGCAGGTGGCGTCCCTGGTGGCTCTGGTCTCCGTTGAGCCGCTGCACAGGGATCATCTGCCCCTCCCTGAATACGACCTGATCGATGTATCCGATGCCGGCCGTCTTCTTCCCGTCTGCCTTTTCGAACGTCAGTACTACCCCGGTACCGGCAACCAGATACTCGGTGGGAGATAACTCTATGACCATGGCTCCGCTCTCCGGCCAGGGGCTACCGTCTCTGGCCTTAGAGTCCCACCCCAGGGTATAATCGTGGCGACAGATCAAAGAGTATCCGTTGCGGGTGAGTACCTGCTCTGTTTTCTCTCCATCGAACCACAGACCGTTGGTCTCGCCTTTTCCCTGTTTTTCTGCCAGCAAGGGAAGCAGCTGGCGCAGAACGGTGTAACTGTGCGTCAATGGATACTCCTCCGGCACAGCAATATCTTCCACAGAGAACGGACTGAATCCCATGGCATCGTGCTGACCAAAAGCATAAAAGACACGCGCGGCGTTCCCGTTTTCCAGACGGATCTCCGGAATAAAAAGCGGATTGCCGGAGATGTGATACCGGGCGCACCAGTCTGTAAAGCCGGGATCATAGATGTCCGGAGAAAGGAAATCAATGGCAGGGGCGGAAGCACGCCAGATATCGATCAGATGTGCCAGCGGTCCGGCCGAAGGATAGGCTCCCGGTTTTCTGCCCCGGCTGTTGAGCGCGGCATTCAGATACATAGGCAGGTTGTATGCCTGCTTACCGGCCTGAGCCAGTTGCCCAATAAACATGCCGTAACTCCATGCCATGAAGATCTCGTCTGTCTCCAGGCCTTCGCCGAAAAGATCGGTCCAGGTTCCCTGGGTACGACTACCGTTTGCCTCCCATCGCTGTTTCAATACCGGGTGCAGGGAAGATTTGTTTTTCTTCAGATAGTCGGTCAGCGTAGCAGGCACTTCCGCCTGGAAATGTATGTTGGCCTCTTTGCTGTGATCTCTGGCGTCTACCAACATACCGATCTCATTTTCTACCTGTACCAGGATCATGGTATGCTCTTCATTGTCCGTTTCTGAAAGATGTTTCATAAATTGAGAAAAAGCACGGATGTCGGCCTGCAATACATTGTCTGAAAAGGCACTGAGGATCTCCAGCGATTTACCTTCCTGTGTCTGAGCACGTGGGAATCTTCGGGTGTTTTCTTTGACCCATAACGGAGCATAACAGGACATACTGTTTTTCCAGACACCAAACCACAGGAAAACCAGCTTCAGATCATTTTCACGGGCTTTACGGATGGCCTCGTCTACCAGGGTAAAGTCAAACGTTCCTTCTTCCGGTTCGATCAGTTCCCAATAGGCTGGCAGCAATACGGTATTCAGTCCGGCTTGTTTCAGCCGGGGAAACACCTGGTCCAGAGCTTCCGGAGACGCGGCAGTGGAATTGCCCAGTTCACCTCCCAGCATCAGAAAAGGCTGATCCTGAACCACCAGTTGGGTAGCAGTCCCTTTCTTTACCAGGTGAGGGATCTGCTGCGCAGACACCGGACACCCGGAAAGCAGAGCGAAAAGAAAAACGAAAGTAGATAAAGCCCGCATATTATTTCTAAATTTTGTTTCACATAAAACAAGATATTTACGATTGGACAATTTACTATTTACGATTGATATTAGTTTGTAGAATTAGTATGTGATTTAAATAGAATCCTATTGCTACCAAGTGATTTAAATCGTAAATCGTCCAATCGTAAATCTTTTTAGTATTCCAGTTCACCTGTAAAGTCTTCACTTACGTCGCGACCAGCCAGTCCGTCGGCAAATCCTTTGTAAGCGTGTTTACGGGCGAAGTTGCTGTCCCACAAGTTCGGAGCGTCATCCGGCAACCAGTACTCATGTTCTTTCGCATGGTCGGAAATACCCCATACGGTGATGCCGTAACGTTGTGCTTCCGGAATATACTGGTGATACGTATCTACTACATACTGATACATTTCGGCCTGTTCCGCCAGTTGATCGGCAGTCGGAGCCGCGGTACCGACCTGCACATCCAGTTCGGAGATCTTGATCAGCTTGCCACTGGCAGCCAGTTTGCTGAACATCTGAGCAATGTTGTCTTTATCCGTATCGATAGAGATGTGCATCTGTGTACCGATACCGTCTACCTGCGCGCCTTTGCTTTCGATGTACTTCACATACTCGATGATGCCGTCACACTTGTTGAGGTTGTATTCCAGGTTGTAGTCGTTGATAAAGAGGATGTCACCTGGATTTCCATACTGACGCGCCAGGTTGAAGGCAGTCACCGCATAGTCTTTACCCAGATAATCCTGCCAGTAAAATTCGTCGGAATCCAGATCTTTCCCTATACCGGTCTTCAGATTGTACGGGCTGCCATCGTCCATCGGCTCATTCACCACATCCCAGGCACGTACGTCGGCTTTGTAATGAGTCACCATCTCCGAGATCCAGCTTTCCAGAGCTTCACCGATGATTTCCGCTTTTTTCTTCGTCGGACTTTTCTATGATGATCGGCCCCGACGTTCGCGCCAGGAAAGAAGCCCCTGCCGCGGATACTTTTTCAACCAGAGATACATCATCTATATAATAGGTCATACCCGCCACATATCCCATATCAAAACTTAACTTGAAACTGGTCTGATTTTCCGCATACTTCAGATCATCCAGGTCTACAGAGATCTGTTGCCACGTGGAAGAGGTAGTAAATGCTTCGGAAGCTCCTGTACCCTGCCAATTCATCCAGGGGTATTCACTGGCCAGTCCGGGAAATGAAATACGTCCCTGTCCGGCACCTTCTGATCTGATATAGAAAGAAAGTGTATAGTCTTTACCTGCTGTCACATACATATCCGGACTGTGAAGTTGCAGATCCCAGGCAGCTTCGCTACTGGCACTTGCCGTCATTTTTACGGAATAGCTGCCTGCGGTACTTTGTTCATTGGTTACTTCGATGCCCGCGCCGGAGTTTTGCGCAACCCAATCTCCCAAATCACCGGTCTCAAAACTTCCGTTAGGCACATAGTTGGTCTCTCCTTCCGCATCCAGATCTACTACATATACATGGTCTATATAGTAGGTTACACCCGGATTCAGTCCCAGATCGAACAGGAATTGTCCGGTAGCGCTTTGTGCAATAAACTCTATGTCACTATGATCCGCATCGTAAACGATCTGTTTCCAGGTAGCAGAAGTAGATATCGTATTGTCCGCGCCATCGGATGCATGGTTAGGAGGATACTGGCTTTCAAACATCTCGTCTGTTCCAAAGGATATACGTACGGCTCCCGGCGCATCCGATTTTATATAGAAAGAGATCTGATAACGATTTCCCACTTCCATCGGAAATAGCTCGCTCTGTACCTGGGCAGCCCATACGGCAGTCGCAGTTTCCGGGACTTTCACTTCCAGCGCATACTCTCCGACCAATACATTTTCTGTCGTTAGTTGCAGGGTGCCTCCCCAGCCTCCCCAACCGGTGAGCCCATCTTCAAATCCACCGTTGCTCAACAGATTCTCGCCCGGAGCTCCCGGGATCACCGTAGGACCGATCAGACCGTTCAGATACGTAGCATTCTGATTCTGATGCCACACCAAGGTATGTCCATAGACTGTCAGACCTGCTGCCAGGAGTTTGTCCATGAATTTGTCTACAGAGGTGAAGTCTATCCCTCCACCTGATCTTACCATAGCGGCATGTTTCATTTCATATCCCAGAGTGATCTCATCAAAGTTCTCATCGACCAATGCCTGATAGGTATCGTCATTCATATAGAGATCTAAGGAGATACCCACGCCTAATGTATAGGTACTATACGCGTTCAATACATCGTAACGGGATATTTTTTCTGCCAGTTGCAAAGGGATCTCCGACTGGTCTATCTCTCCCCAGGAAGGGTCGCGGTACCAATCCATCTTTTCATCGTAGCAGGCATACAGGGACATAGCCACGACTGCCACCACTGGTAATAATTTGATATATCTTTTCATATACATATGCATTATAAGGTTATTCTTCCTCTTCATCTTCTTCGGGGAAATCACTGTAAGACGGAGTTTCCAGAGATACTACACGCCAGTTGTCAGTAAAGACACTTACGGAAGTCTCGGCAGAATCAAACTCAACCTCACTATCGCTGCTGTTACCCGTCACATTGGCTAAGGTGAAGTTTGTATTCTCGAAATAGAAGCCAAAGTTCGGATAAGTGGCTTCTTCCCGTACCTGCAATACATCTTCAAATGTATAGTTACCTTCGGCATCAGAGAACGCGTAGAAATCGCTGAACGGAATGGTCACCGTACGCCAGCCGTCCGACTGATAAGGCAGGATCTCACCGTCTACCAGCCAGGGGATATAATTGTATACGGCCCCTTGCCATACGCCTCCGTTGTAATTATTGACCAGCAGCACTTTCAGGTAGCCCGTAGCGGTCCAGATATCCGGAACATACATATCGAACTGGAACGCCACCTGATCTACCGGAGTATCGGCAGGGATATAAGGAGTAAACAGGGATCTCCAGTTCTCGTCGCCGGAAGTCCAGACCTCCGTACAACGGTTGCTGTTCACGCCAAAAGATTCTATCCGTTCCGGACGGTGAGGAATATAATTTCCCTGCGAAGTTGTACCTTCTCCTACGGGAGTGGAAAGCAGATCATCCTCGGAGAGCGTAGTACCCCACGAACCGATCTCACCTACATCATCAAAATTCAGGAATACTCCCGGATGGAAGTTAAAATAGGCCGGAGAATACGCGCCGCCGTTGGCTCCTTCCAGGAAGATAGAACCACCCTGCTGGGATACACCATCGGGAACGGTAACGATACAGAACTCACCATCCGCATCGGAAGTAATCCCTGTAGTCACTTCGATATTGCCCGGGAATACGATCTTGTCGATCTCCAACAATCCTGTGCCGTAAATAATGATGTTCTCACCTGCTTTCGGCAAGGTATGGGAAATACGGGTAATGGTGGGCGCAGCCGCGCGGATCTCGATGGAAAAAGTATCTTCCGAACCTTCCTTCACCAGACGGATGGTGTTCCGGTCTTCCGGTTCGGCATCCGCGATGGGAGTAGACCGTCCGATACTCACCAGCATAGAGCCGTCCGACACATAGACCGGATTGAAATACGTGTTGTATCCATTGATATATACCCGCTTCATTCCCGTGAACCCGGAACCTTCGATACGTATGATCTGTCCGATACGGGCAAAATCGACTTCTCTGTCGGGAACCGAAGAAGAGGCATCCTGCAAATACACTTTATGGATCTTGACAGGAGATTTGCTTCCTGAAGAATCGTCGTCGTCACAGGCCGTAAGTCCCAGCGTACAGAGCAATACCCCCAGCAGGAAACCAAACATCTGAAGACTTTTATAGGGAAATATACGTTTCATTGTAGTACTTCTGTTTTAGGTGATCAAAATAAATCCGTAATTCTCTCTTCGGTAAACTCATACGCCACCGGATCGGCTTTCAGAAGCGGGTTCTGCACCACTTCCGATTCCGGATAAGGCAACAGGAAGATACTGGAATCTATATTACCTACCGCGCGGGTACCCGGATCACGGCTGGTATCTATGGCCAGTGTATTGGTGGTACCGTCGTACGTGAACGGAGTCACCGTCCCCCGGTCCTGCGCGGTAATATAATTGATGACTTCCTGCTGTTTGTAGTAGGCCCAGCGAACCAGATCGTACCAGTACTGTCCTTCCATACACAACTCTAAACGACGCTCCCGGCGGATGTCTTCGAAAGTGATCTCAGTCACCTCCTGCAATCCGGCACGTTTGCGGACCGCATTGAAATACGCAAGTGCCGTAGCATCCGTAGTGCTGGAGGAGTTGCCCAGCGTAGCCTCCGCGTAGATCAGATATACCTCTGCCAGGCGCAGCATATAGGTATTCAGGCTGGAATTCATATAGAAGATCCGGGAATCGTCTTTGTTGGAACCAACCACCCCTTTCTTCACGTTGCAGGCCTGATCGGTCTTATCGTAGGTAAAACCTCCTCCGGCTTTGTTGATGTACGGATAGTGATCTCCATACCCCATCCAGGTCTCCCGGCGGCGAAGGTCTGCCCGGTCATACTCGGTCAGTATATCGTAAGAGCATCTTGTCCAATAGCCCCACGCGGCATCGTCTCCCGTAATCTCCGAATCACAGGCGAAATAGGCTTGTTGGGTATTACTTACCCCATACAAATCGTCACCAGACACCCATTGCAACGCGAACATGGATTCGGAATTGTTCTGCTCGTCCAGCATAAAAAGATCCGCGTAATCATCCATCAACGCGTAAGGTCCCTTCTCTATCGCTATCTCAGCAGCTTTCTTTGCCAGATCCAGATAGGTCTGACTGCGTGTACCACTGTTGGGATTGCTGCTGTACCCGGAAAAAGAGAGATAGATACGCGACAACATCCCGTACGCGCTGTACCGGGTCAGACGCCCCTCCTGATAAGAGGTTTCCGGAAGGTATTTAGCCGCGTATTCCAGATCACGCATCGCGAATTCAAATACATCTTCTATGGGATGCGTATTCACAATGGGATTATTGACTAATTTGTTGGGATCTTCACACAGGATCACATTTCCCCAGAGAGAGGCCAGGTACCAATAGGCAATACCGCGCATAAAACGGGCTTCGGCAATATAGGGCTGTTTGATCTCCTCATCTACTTCACTGTCGGTGATACCGATGATCACCAGATTGGATTGCTGAATGACTACATACAGCGATTGCCACGCCGATACCAGCGGACCGGTGAGCCCCGTCTCTGTCAGATCGGTGAACGGATAGATATAGTCGGAATAAGGAGCATACAGGTTATTGGCCCGTCCGTCTCCCAACGCGTAATAGAACTTATCATTGAAATCGAACCAAACCTTATTATATAAAGGTGCTGTGGCTGCCTGGAAATCAGACTCTGTCTGATAGAAGTTCTCGCCCACAATGGTGTCATTAGGCTCTATATCCAGAAAATCACTGCAACCGGACAAAGCTGTCACAACGGCTACAGCCAGTGTATATATCAGTTTTCTTGTTTTCATATCTTTCTCTTGATTTAGAAGGTCACATTCAATCCAAATGTATAGATACGTGGTGTCGGATAACGGAAGTTATCAATCCCACTCATCAGAGCATCCTGATTTTCAGCTCCTACCTCCGGATCATATCCGGAGTATTTGGTAAATGTATATACATTCTGCAGGTTGGCATATACGCGCAGGTTCTGCAATCCGACCCGGCTTATCCATTTGCGCGGCAACGTATATCCGACGGAGATATTCTGGATGCGCAGGTAAGACCCGTCTTCTATAAATTTATCGCTGAAACGATAATTGGAAGCAGAAGAAGCGGAAGAAGCGCCGATACGGGGCATATCCGCGTCGCCTCCAATGATCTGTACGTTCCTGAAATCGTTCGGTCCGTTCGCATCAATCAGTCCCAGTTTGGCATACCGGGTGGCTTTTCTCAACAGGTTGGTATTCTCACGCGGATTCTCCAGCCAGCGACGGTTGTAATTCACCACATCATTGCCATAAGATCCTGTCAGGTAAATGGTCAGATCAATGCCTTTGTAAGAGAAGGTATTACCGATGCCATACGTAAACTTAGGTTCGGGATTTCCGATATAGGTACAGTCCTCTTCCGTAATGACACCGTCGCCGTTCACATCTTCGAAGATATAGTCTCCGATCCATATACCGCTTTCACTGATCTCCATATCTTTAGGAATAGGAACCTGCTGTATGTTGCCGTTGGAATCTTTATAATAGAAATCGGTAGCGTTCTCAAAACGTCCGATCACTTTATAACCATAGAACTGGCCGATGGGCTTTCCTACCGCCGTACGTGTCAATACAGTGATGTCAGATCCTTCCTGAATGCTTTTATTGATCAGACTGGATTCTGTATCTAAAGAAAGTACTTTGTTGCGGTTCAGAGAGAACACCAGATTCGTTCTCCACTGGAAACCTTTCTTACCTATATTGATGGTATTTAACGTCAGTTCTATCCCCCGGTTCTGAAGAGATCCGATGTTGTACCACGGCGCGGAAGTGGATCCCTGCCCTTCGGTCCCCACATATCCGGGAAGCGGCAGTTGAAGCAACAGGTTCTTTGTCTTTTTGTGATAAAAGTCAGCTATGAACTCTACGCGGTTCTGGAACATATTCAGATCCACACCGACATTACTGGAATAGGTAGTTTCCCATTTCAGCTGTTCATTGGCGGTATTGCTTGCCAGAAGCCCGGTACCCCAGTTGGTAGCTACGGCAGCATAGGTAGAAGTATAGGCATAGTTAGATACATTCTGATTACCTACTGTACCCCAACCCAGACGGAGTTTCAGGTTGTTGATCACCGGATGATCCGCAAGGAACGATTCGTTGGAGACTTTCCAGGCCAGAGCGGCCGACGGGAACCATCCCCAGCGATTGTCTTTGTGGAACTTGGAAGAGCCGTCGTAACGCAAAGTGGCAGTCAGCAGGTACTTGTCATCGAACGAATAGAACGCGCGTCCGAAATAAGAGAGAATGGAACTGGCACTGCTGCTTCCGCTGTTGGTGGCTTGCGTGGCATCTCCCATGTTGAGGTCAGTGGCCCCATTGGTCAGGTAGCCCGTACGGGACCCTGCCAGATACTCCCATTGGGATTTCTGCATTTCCTGTCCCAGCATGACATTGACATTGTGTAGACCTATCGTTTGGTTGTAATTCACAATATTCCTCCAGCTCCAGAACTTACTGTACGATTTGGATTGTGTTCCTTTGCGGGTCTCATTGGTAATGGCACCGAATTCGTAAGAGGGATCGAACTGATAGACATTGGTTATGCCGTAATCGAAAGACAATTCAGTTTTATAGGTAAGCCCTTTCATCAGAGTGGCTTCGGCATACGTATTGGCGCGGATACCTGTCTTTTCGTTCCGATTCTCCTTGATCATCGCCAGCCCCACCGGGTTGTTCTGCACATACTCATCGGTGTCCGGACCGTCGTAGTTGCCATCGGCATTCTTCACCGCCACATTGGGTGTCTGCTTCAGGGCTACTTTGATCAGGGATTCGTCGGATACAGTGACCTCCTGTTCCGAATTGCTGAAGGCGAAACTCACCCCCATTTTCAGGTATTTCTTTACTTCCGAATCAAAACTACCTCTCAGTGTCAGACGTTTGAAGCCGGAACCTACCGCGATACCATCCTGATTCAGATAACCTGCGCCCAAGGCGTATGTATTCTTTTCGGTACCTCCTATCACAGAGATGTTGTGACTGTGCATCAACACTGTACTGAACATTTCATCCTGCCAGTCGGTGCCTTTACCCAACAGATCAGGGCGCACAAAGTAGTTGTCCCACTCTACAATACCCAGTTCGGCCCGGTCATTCTTATGAATAGCATATTCCTGCAAGTTCATCATCGGCAGTTTCTTGGGCATCTGCTGCCAGCCGATATATCCGTCGTACGTAATGTTAGCTTCTCCCTTAGAACCTCTTTTGGTAGTGATCAGGATCACCCCGTTTGCCGCGCGCGCCCCGTAGATAGCGGTAGCCGAAGCATCTTTCAGGATGTCCATCGAAAGGATATCGGAAGGATTGATGGAAGAGAGAGCATTCTCGGTCCCCGATCCGGTAGACCCGTCGATGATCACACCGTCGATCACAAAGATAGGTTCGTTGGAAGCGTTCAGCGAACTCACCCCACGGATACGGATGGAAGTACTCCCCCCGGGAAGACCGGAGTTTTGCTGTACCTGTACCCCTGCTGCTCTACCTTGCAGTACCTGGTCGATGGAAGTAGTAACCGTTTTCTGGATCGCGTCGCTGGATACGGAAACCACCGCTCCGGTGAGGTCGCTTCGCTTCATCTGTCCGTAACCGACAACCACCACTTCATCCAATACTTTGGTATCTTCTCTCATCACCACAGTAAAACTTCTTTTTCCATCTACCGGAAGGGTTTGGGAGACATACCCTATAAAAGAGATGTTCAGTTTAGCATTTGAAGATACATTCAGTTTGAAATTTCCGTCAAAATCCGTAATGGTACCGTTGCCGGTCCCATCCTCAACTACACTTGCGCCGATAATAGGTTCGTCAAAAGCATCTTTGACCACTCCTGTCACAGCAATGGTCTGCGCGTGAACCCACAAAGGCACCAGACAGAACATAACCATCAGACCCAACAGCCTGGGATAATGAATAGTGCTTTTCATAAATAATCTCTGGGGTTTTAATTAATAATGTTTGTAAAATACAGGATGCGCTCCGGACATCTTCGCAGGTGATCCTGTACCATGCCTTTCAGCTTTCTCTGTATTTGATTGGATGTGAACAAGATCTGCCTGTATAATAAAGAAGAAGAACGGCAGATACAAAGAGAGAGTAAACTATGTCTTCATATTCTTAGTTTTTTAAGGTATTAACTTTTATAGATTTTCAGTTATGCAAACATAACAGTTCTTACCGAACTTATTTTATATAATCGTAACAGAGGGTTGATGATGGGTTACATACGGTTGCATTTCGGTTACAATAATTTTGCTGTACGTTACATTTTCTCTGGCGACTCCCCTGGGACAGGTTTCTGAGTTTTTTTCCACACGTTACATACCTCTGAGATTACCCCGTTTCCGGATACAGCCAACACCGGAATAAGCCGCGATATTTCCGGCAGATAACTGATACGGAAGATCCCGCGGAACATCTTCTTTTTTATTTTTTTGCCAGCCCGCAACAAAAAAAGCATCGGCTCCGGCCCGACCGGACAGATAAAAATAGTATCTTTGTCAGTATTATTAAACCGTCTGACACGAGAACACGACTGATATGTATCCTGATCTTTTCCCTGATAGCCTGGCCGGTTCATCGGCTACTTGGACAGACCGGTAAATTCTATTCTCCGGATAAAGAATTATCCAACAGCCTGGTCAATCAGATCTATCAGGACAACAAAGGTTTCATCTGGATAGCTACGGAAAACGGATTGAATAAATTCGATGGCAATCGCTTTACGATCTACCGGCATCATCCCGCTGTGAATCATACCCTGAAGAACAACTACGTCCGTACCCTCTTTGAAGATAGCCGCGACCGTTTCTGGATCGGTTGCATCAACGGACTGCAACGGTATGACAGAGCTACCGACCGGTTTTACGACATCTCTATCGCCCGACCCGACGGACGGATCGATCCGCACATAACTTCCATTGTCGAACGGCACAACGGAGATCTCTGGATCACCACTTCCGGGCAAGGTATCCTTTCACTGAAAAATGGCAGGACGGAACATGATTTCCAGGTAGAATATGAACTGACAGAGCGTATACAAAGCAATTACATCAATGTAATATTTGAAGATTCGGCCGGGTTTCTCTGGATTGCTACGGAAGATAAAGGGTTGTTCCGCTACTCCCCTGAGACAGATGATCTGCAAGCGTTTACGATTTCCCGCAACAGAGGTTACGATGAAGTATCGGCTCTCTGTGAAGACGAAGAAGGGAATATACTGGCCGGAACACTGACAGGGGGGCTTTTCATACTCCGCCAGTCGGACACAACGGGTGCTGACCCGGCTTTTGTAACGGTCCCTTATCACCATGGACTTTCCCTGAGCATCCGCACCCTGCTGAAAGATCAGCAGGGACGTCTGTTTGTCGGGACCGACGGAGAAGGACTGAAAATATATGATCTCGGAAAAAACAGCATTGAAGAGAGTGAGATGATCCTGGCTCCTTTTGATTTTTCGAAAGCGAAGGTACATTCGCTGATCGAGGATAAAGACGGCAATCTCTGGCTGGGAATCTTCCAGAAAGGGGTGATGATGATACCGGACGACCTGCATAAGTTTCAGTATTATGGCTATAAATCACTGGGGCGCAACAGCATCGGATCGGGTAGTGTGATGTCTATCTTTCGCGACAAAGAGGGAACAATCTGGGTAGGTACGGACAACGACGGGTTGTATGCCATTGATGAAGAAGGAAATACATTAAAGCATTTCAACCGGGACCCGTCTGATGCGACTTCCATGCCCGGTACGATCATGACTATTTACGAAGATTCGGACCACCGGTTGTGGGTCGGTTCCTATTTCCACGGACTGGCACAGGTGGATAAACGCACCGGCAGGTGTCGCTATGTTCCTTTTGTTTCATCGGGACAGACTACCGCCCATGAGAAGATCTCCTGGATCACCGAAGACAGCAATAAAAACCTGTGGATCGGGACGTATGGCGCAGGATTGCATAAGCTCAACCTGCCGACGTTGGCTATAACGACTTACGAATCTTCCCGCAATGACGATAATGACTGGAGCCTGAACCTGCTTCCCAACGACTGGATCAGTTGCATCCTCCCGGACCGGGAAGGATTGTTGTGGATAGGGACCTACAAAGGGCTCGCGTATTTCCAGCCGGATACACAGAATTTCATCAACTACAAAGGGGTAAACAATCTGTTGCCCGGACGTGTGGTATACTATATGCTGGAAGCAAAGAACGGAACGATCTGGATCGGTACTACGGAAGGACTGATCTGCTTTGACAAGACGACCGAAACGTTCCGGCACTATACCACCGCAGACGGACTGCCCAATGAAGTGATCTGCGGGATAGTGGAAGACGATCAGGAGAACCTCTGGATCAGTACCCACCTGGGACTGGCGAAGTTTGTGGTCAGGGAGGGAAACTTCATCAACTATTACGCGGGGGATGGCATCCAGGGAAATGAATTTACCCGGGGGGCTGTATTCAAAGACCATACAGGAAAAATATATTTTGGCGGCATCAATGGCATCACTGCCTTTTATCCACAGGATATTCATGAATACCAGAAAGAACTAAAAGTGAATCTAACAGAGTTCTACCTGGCAGATCATCCCATTACTCAGGGAGACAAATCGGGGAAACATATCATTACCTATCATTCCGTTCTGGAATCGGATCGTTTTACCCTGCAAGCCCGGGATCATTCTTTCAGTATGGAGTTTTCGGTCATGGAATATGTCAACCCCGAACGAATCCGCTACCGTTACCGGATCGACGAACTGGGCAAGGACTGGATGCTGATCCCACCCGGAGCCCACCGGCTGACTTTCAACAACCTGAATCACGGCAGATACTCTTTTCATGTGCAGGCCTATGATCAGGAGAATTTCTCGGACATACGAAGTTTCCGTGTCACCATCCTCCCTCCCTGGTACCTGACGTGGTGGGCGCATCTGATATGGTTCCTGCTGACCGCGACCATCCTCTACTTTATCGCGATGTATATCCTGACACGCATCCGTCACAAACAAGAGATCCTGCGCTGGGAACACCTGCAACAGGTCAACGAAGCCAAACTTCAATTCTTTATCAATATCTCTCACGAGATACGCACCCCGATGACACTTATCATTCACCCGTTGGAGAAACTGATTTCCGAACAATCGGAGAAGACCTCTACCTACCTGATGATCTACCGGAACGCGCAACGTATCCTGCGCCTGATCAACCAGCTGATGGATATACGCAAATTAGATAAAGGACAAATGCGATTGAAATTCCGGGAAACAGACATGGTGGGATTTATTCATGACCTGATGCAGGCTTTCGATTACCAGGCGGTTAAGAACCAGATAGAGTTCCGGTTCATTCATCCGACCCCGGAACTGAAAGTATGGATAGACCTGAACAATTTTGATAAAGTGCTGATGAATATCTTATCCAACGCGTTCAAATATACTCCCAAAGGAGGGAGTATCCACATACACCTCTCTACCGGCAAAGATGAAACCGCCAGAAGAGCTTTGAGAAACTATTTTGAGATCACAGTTTCCGACAGTGGCATCGGGATCGATACAGATAAGATAGAGGAGATATTCGAACGATTCTATCAGATCAACAACGATATCACACTGTCCAATTTCGGAACAGGCATCGGACTGCACCTGAGTCGTTCGCTGGTACTCCTGCATCACGGTACCTTGCGGGCGGAAAACCGGGAAGACGGCCCGGGAAGCCGCTTCATCATGCGTCTGCCCTTAGGTAGTGATCATCTCAGAAGCGAAGAATTGCAGCAACCGGACGAATTGTTACCCCTCTCTCTGCCTCGGGAACATACGGATGTATCCCTTCCTCGCCCCCACCTGACAGAAAGAGAGGAAGAGGAGGAAAAGAAGATCAAATCCAGAACCCGTTACCGCATATTGGTAGCAGAGGACGATGACGAGATCCGTCAGTATATACGGAAAGAGTTACACACTGATTTCCGCATACTGGAATGTACGGACGGACAGGAAGCATGGGAGATAGCCCTGAAAGAACAACCGGATCTGATCGTCACCGACGTGATGATGCCTCGCTTAGATGGTCTCTCCCTTTGCCGCAAAGTGAAACAACATACCAACATCAACCATATACCTGTCATCATGCTGACAGCAAAGACCATGCAGGAAGATCATATGCAGGGATTGGAAAGCGGAGCCGATGCCTACCTGACCAAACCTTTCCGTATGGAGATGCTGATCTCCACCATACGGAACCTGATCAGCAACCGGGAGCGGCTCAAAGGGAAATTTACCGGTGAGCAACAGACAGAAGAGAAGATTACTAAAATACAGATGCGTTCGGCAGATGAAGTGCTGATGGAGAAGGTGATGCATACCATCAATACCCATCTCTCCGATCCGGCACTCAACGTGGAAATGCTGGCGGCGAATGTCGGGATCAGTCGTGTACATATGCACCGGAAGTTAAAAGAGCTTACCCATCAGTCGGCCCGTGATTTTATCCGTACCATCCGTCTCAAACAAGCTGCCGCTCTCCTGACGGAGAAAAACCTGACTGTTTCGGAAGTTGCCTATGCTACAGGTTTCTCCAACCTGTCTCACTTCTCCAGTTCATTCAGGGAATTTTACGGAATGTCACCGACCGAATACAAAGAACAGCCGATGTAACCCGGAGCAAACATCCTGTTACATGTTTCCAGGCGTCATGCAAAGAAGTGGTGTATTTTTGTGACATTCTATTATTGTAAACATACAACTCATGAAAACACGTAACGTTCTTTTTTCAGTGTACGGACTTGTGTGGGTCCTGATCTGCGGCTGTACACCTTCCGGTCACCAGCAAGCCGTTTTCCGTTCGGTCATCTATCAGGGAATGGATGAATGGTTCGAAAAGGCCATAGATCCTCACACAGAATTCTTCAATCCGATCGTCAGTGGTTTTTATCCCGATCCGAGTATCTGCCGGAAAGGAGAAGACTATTACATGGTACATTCTTCTTTCTCCTATTATCCCGGAGTGCCCATCCTGCACAGCAGGGATCTGGTACATTGGCAACAGATCGGGCATGTACTGAACCGGCCTTCCCAGTTACAACTGGATAATATCCGTCTCAGTGGTGGTATCTATGCGCCGGATATCTCTTATAACGAACAGGACCAGACTTTTTATATGATCACCACCTGTGTAGACGGGATCGGCAATTTCGTTGTCAAATGCAAAGATCCGCATGCACAGTCCTGGAGCGATCCGATCCTGCTACCCGGGGTAAGAGGAATAGATCCGGCCTTTTTCTTTGATGAGGATGGAAAAGCATATATTATCCACAACGATGGCCCCGCCGGAGAGGCAGAATACGACGGACACCGGGCTATCTGGCTGCACGAGTACGATCCGGAAACAGATGAGACTTTCGGAGAACGTACCTTGCTGATAGACGGTGGAGTAGACAAGAGCAAGAAGCCGATCTGGATCGAAGGTCCGCATATCTATAAAATAAACGGAACCTATTACCTGATGGCTGCCGAAGGAGGCACAGGTCCTGATCATTCGGAAGTGATCTTCACGGCAGACCATGTAAAAGGACCCTATACCCCTGTCAAAGAGAATCCGATCCTGACTCAGCGTGACTTGCCGGAAGATCGTCCGGAAAAGGTAACCAGTGTAGGACATGCCGATCTGGTGCAAACTCACGCGGGAGACTGGTATGCTGTTTTCCTGGGATGCCGCCCCTACCAGGGAGATATGTACAACACAGGCAGAGAGACTTTCCTCTTACCTGTGGAATGGAAAAACGATGTTCCTGTGATCCTGAAACACGGGAAAGCCTTGCCTACGGTGGTTTCTGCCCCCCACTGGAAACCCGATACTACGGGAATAAGCTATACTCCGTTTACCGGAAATTTTACCTGGACCGATCCCTTCACCTCTCCGACCCTGGATCAGGAATGGATATTTATCCGTACTCCCGAAGAGGGATGGTGGCAGACCGGACAGGGAGAATTGCACCTCACCCCTTCTGAGAGGCGCATTACCGAAGTTACTTCTCCTGCCTTTATCGGGCGCAGGCAACAACATACATCATTTTCTTTTTCTGTGGAAATAGACTTCAAACCTCAGAACGAAAAGGAAGAAGCGGGGATTGTATGCTACCAGAACGAAAAGAACCTGATCGCTTTCACCCAGACCCTGCGTAATGGTTCTCCGGCAGTAAAAGTAACAAGTGTAGTAGATGGAGTAGCTCAGGAGGCAGGCTACTATCCAGTAGAGAAGGCTCAAATTCCGGTTCATCTGAAAGTCGACGGAGTAGCCGGCTCGTATAGTTTCCATATGGCCACAGAACGGGATCACTGGATACCCGTAGCGGAATCTGTAGACGCTACTCATCTCAGTACTCACAAAGCAGGCGGATTTACAGGGTGTATACTTGGTTTGTATACTTGTAAATAAGTAAATAAAACCACAAAAAAGACGCAGTTCCGTTTTCCATGTGAGGACTGCTGTAGGTAAATAAACGAAAAACAGGAAAGAGAAAGAATAAAGAAAGCCCGTTTCCATCGTCATGTTGGAACGGGCTTTCTATACCAACTGGTATATATTACTTATACAAGATCAAAGCCGACTCGGCAGGTACCTGTATCTGTCCGCCGGACAATGTACCTAATCCTTGTTCGCTGATCTTTCCTTTCCGGCAAACTACGGTATAAGAGCCTTCCGGTATCTGCAAAGCAACCGGTGTAGAGTTGGAGTTAAAAGCAACGATAATATCCTGCCAGGCATCTCCATTGGCATGATCTTTGAGACGGTAAGCAATCAGATTATTACCTCCAACCGGCAGAAACTCCAGATGTTCACGCACCAGATCCGCGTCTCCCATACGGAAAGCAGGATGTGCCTTACGCAGTGAGATCAGCGCTTTGTAATACTCATACACAGATTTATTTTCAGACTTTCGGTTCCAATCGATCGTATTGATCTCATCCGGACTCTTGTAACTGTTGTGCACTCCTTTCTTATCACGCATGACCTCTTCACCGGCATAGATAAAGGGCACTCCCTGCGAAGTAAATACAACGGTTTGCGCGAGTTTATTTAATCGGGCCAGACGCTCAGGAGTCAGATCAGATACACTTGCCTTCAGGCGGTCTACCAGACACATATCATCGTGGCAGGAGACATAACTGATCATCTGGGTAGGTTGTGCCGCCCAGGGAGTATCGCTGTAGTTCACTGCCACATAGTCGATCTGAGGATGCTTGATCGCTCCGACGATACCAAACTTCACACTCTCCTCTTCACCGGGTACCCCTGCCAGGAAAGCAGGCTGTGTGTCATCGCTGAAAGGTCCGCGCAACGCGTCACGCATTTCATCAGAGAAAGCGGCGATACCCGGCATCAGATAGATATTTTCTTTCATGGCCAGTTGATCCGCCGGATATTGGGGAGCCTCAGCAGCCCAGCCCTCTCCATAGATATAGATCGTAGGATCCACTTTATCCACTGCCTTGCGGATCTCGTTCATGGTCTCGATGTCGTGAACGCCCATCAGGTCGAAACGGAATCCGTCCAAGTGGTATTCATTCACCCAATACAATACGGATTCGATCATGTACTTACGCATCATCGCACGGTCACTGGCTGTTTCATTGCCACAACCCGATCCGTTGGCCAGCGATCCGTCTGCGCGCTGACGGTAGAAGTATCCGGGTACCGTACGTTCGAAAGCACTGTCTTCGGTACTAAATGTGTGGTTATAGACCACATCCAGGACTACCCGGATGCCTGCGTTATGCAATGCCTGCACCATCTCTTTGAATTCACGGATACGCACTGCCGGATCGTAAGGATCGGTAGCGTATGAACCATCGGGCACATTGTAATTTACCGGATCATAGCCCCAGTTGTACACATTATCTTCCAGCCGGGTTTCATCTACAGAAGCATAGTCGTAAGAAGGAAGCAAATGCACATGGGTCACACCCAACTCCACCAAATGGTCGATACCGGTTTTCAGTCCTTCCGGACTCCGGGTTCCTGTTTTGGTCAGCGCCAGGAACTTTCCTTTATTCGCTATACCGGATGTAGGATGGATGGAGAAATCACGGTGGTGCATCTCATACAGAACAATATCCGCAGGTGAGTTCAGAGGCGGACGCACATCCTTGTCCCAACCCACCGGATCGGTGGTCCGCAGATCCAGGATAGCTGCACGTTTTCCGTTCACCCCTACCGCGCGGGCATTGATCCCCGGATTCTCTCCCAGCCACTTCTCACCGATCTTCACATGGAACGTATAGAACCGACCGTTCAGATCTTCTTTCACGACAGCCGACCAGGTTCCTTCTTTACCCGCCTTCAGTGCGACTGTCTCATACGGGTTACCTTCATGACCAGACTCATAAAGCAGTACCCTAACTTCATCTGCCGTAGGTGCCCACAAGGTGAAAGTGGTAGCCGAAGGAGTATATTCCATCTCGGTCAGTTCTCCTGAACGTACAGGATACAATTCGTAAGAATCGTACGAACTCCGGGAAGGAGAACATCCTAATACAGTAACAGCAGTAACACCAACCACAGCCAGATAATTTAAATTCATCATGTTTTTATTTTTAAATATACATCTTATTTTAATTACTAAGATCAAACAAGTTACAAAAGTTATTAACGTAAAGGCCTACTTTACTTTTTCCGGATTCTTGGCTACAAAATCCTTCCAGCTATTGTATCCCTTTTCCATCACAGGTCTTCCCATTTGCAGGAAATGGCAATATGCCGCTGCCAATCCGTCGGTCGCGTCCATAAATACCGGGAGTTCCTCTTTGGGAAATTTCAACATCCGTTGCAACATATCGGCCACCTGCTCTTTAGAGGCCTGACCATTGCCGGTTATTGCCATTTTTATCTTCAGAGGAGCATACTCCGTAATGGGAATATCCCTGCTCAGAGCGGCTGCCATAGCTACCCCCTGTGCCCGGCCCAGTTTGAGCATCGACTGCACATTCTTTCCGAAAAAAGGGGCTTCTATCGCCAGTTCATCCGGCAGGTAACTCTCTATGATCCCTAATACACGTTCATGGATATGTCGGAGTTTCAGATAATGATTCCCGAATTTACGCAGATCAATCACTCCCATCGCTACCATCTCCGGCCGTGTGCCTACAATGCGCAACACACCGTATCCCATGATCGTAGTACCCGGGTCTATTCCGAGAATGATCTTTTCTCTGACCGGCTGGATCATTCGACAATCTCCATCAGCGTAGGGAAACCCACTACTCTGTCTTTAAATATCCCACTCATCTCTTCCTGCAGTTTTACGCCCTGTTCTCTATGCCAGCGGTGCAAGGTCGCCGAATCTTTTACCTCCCACTGAAGGGCATACGAGATGCCTCCGTCTTCCTGATGGCTCAACAAACGGGCCAGACGGGGAGCCTCCAGCATTCCTTGTTTTTTCACCTCAGGAATGTAGCATTCACGTATCCAGATCAGGAAATTCCGATCCAGTTCTTCCTCCACATGGTAGGTCGTATTGTATATAAGCATGCGTTTTTCTTTATTATTTTCACAAACATAACAATTATTTCAGAATAATCCATTATATTTGCACCGTCAAAATCGGAACAACTCCTGCAAACGTTACCGATCAGGCAAACCGGGGCGTTAGCTCATCTGGCTAGAGCGTAACACTGGCAGTGTTAAGGTGATCGGTTCGAGTCCGATACGCTCCACAGACAAAAATTCCCTGCATTTTTCCAATGCAGGGAATTCTTTATTTTATCTTTTTACACACCCCCAAGTCTGAAATTCTCTTATTCCGGCTAAGGCTATCCGGTCTGAGCCTTATTTTGAATTTGTAGATGTGGGATAAATGAGGCAAATCTATTTCATTTATACCGTGAAATATTTTAGGAAGGGTAACAGAATCTTTTCGTCTTAAATCATTCCACAGCGGGTTTTGGCTGATCAGCTCAAATTTAATTTCAGAAACATATCCCGAAGCATCCTCTTTCATAAAAATATTCCCTTTTCTGAAACCAACCCTACCTTTAAAATCTAAGCCCAAATCATGATCTTTCCTGTATATACTATCGAAATAGATACTGTCTATCGTTTCTGATAAATTATTAGCATGATATAAAAAGCCCATATCACTTCCTTCTGTATGAAAATATTGTTTATAATTAATTGTTATATCATGGAATTTCCCGCTGTATATACCCTTTTCTATAATATCACAAGAATCCCTTATGAATTTAATAATATCTATTTGATGTGAACTTAGATGCAGATGAATTATAGGACCTGACGGAAATCTGTTTTTTATATTCCTCAATGAAAATATTTCCGTTGAATCCATAAGAGTACAGTATGCCCTGTAACTAAACTACTCCATGCCATGGTTTCTGCGTAAGAATAGTCATAAAGCACATACGAACTATTAGGAATACGCATTTTATTCAGACTTTCCAGGCGGGATCCATCGATCTGCATTTTTGTTTTCGGAACACAGGCGGAAAAGAATATAAAAATAATAAGAATATTATTTTTCATAGCATGCTCATTTGAATTCACAAAGCTAACCATTTCCTACGTATCTTCACGAAAAGATACAGCGTTTCCATATCGTGTTCCTTACACATCCGGCGGGCTAACGGATGTTTTTCATCTCCATGATAAAAGTCTATATACCTCTTGTTTCAGAATTTTTACTTCACATTCCTTCCACCATTGACCGGAGTTTCCTATCTTTGTAATCTTCGTATAAAATTCTTACTTATGAAAGCATCTCTGGAACATCTATCTCCGGAAAGTCGGAACGACTTGGAACTGATATCCCGTCTCATTCTGGAATCTCTGCCGGATAAATGTGAAATGATCATTTTATATGGCAGTTATGCTACCGGAAATCAGGTCGTATATGACCAGAAAAAAGAATACGGTGTACCTACCTTCTATATGAGTGATTATGACATTCTCATAGTGACAAGCTGCCGTTTCAAGAAGGCTGTGATCGGTAATATTTTCAAGAAGATCATCAACCAATATTATCAGGAAAAAGGCATAGAGAACATCCGGTTCCATACTACAGTCCAATTTATATCAGAGAGTATTTATGACCTGAATAAAGCGATAGACAAACGAAGGTATTTCTACTACGATATCAAAAAGAACGGTATTATACTCTACGATAGTGGTAAATATCAACTCGCGCCTTTGAGAAGATTAAGGATAGCAGAGGTGAAAGAGATGGCAGAGGAATATTTCAATAAGAAATTTAATGTAGCACAGGAGTTTATCCATCTGGCCAAAGATTCCTATGGCAGGCGCAACTACCAAATATCTTCCTTCAATCTGCATCAGGCCTGTGAAAATCTGTATCGCGCCGTACTATTGACATTTACTCTTTACACAGAGAAAGGACATGATCTGGAAAGCCTGTCCAGTAAAGTCAAAATACATTCCCTGGAGTTTGTGAAAGCCTTTCCCAGAGACACAGAGAAGGAAGAAGATCTGTTCCAGTTATTGATCTCCGCCTATGTACAGGCACGTTACGATTCCGATTTCATGGTTACTCAGGAAGATATTGACACTCTCCTGCCTAAGGTAGAACTGATGAGAGATATTACTTATACTATCTGTCAGAATCAACTCCTGTTTTTGAGCAGGAATCGCAAAAGGAAGAAGAATATTTCCCTGTAGAGTGGAAACCGGACATAGAAGAAGACAAAAACGAAGAGCAAAAAAAAGACGAAACATAATATCCGGTATGGTTCTTTTTTCCACACCTACTTCTTATTTATCTGTACATATTCCGACAGCATACTTTAAGTTTACGTATGGTTGCCTATGTTACAATCTATTCATCCTATGGAGATACAGAAACAGCTGGAAGAAACACTTGGTGAATCCCTGACCGACTCTTGCCTCACTACCGGAAAAACCACTACTCTTTCAGGGAAGGTCTATTTTCTCAAGACCGGCCCTGTAAGTCATACCTATCTATGCGAAGCCCATTCGCTCCGGGAAATAGCCACCGCAAAAGTGATCCGGACCCCAAAAGTGATCGCGGCCGGAGAAAACTTCCTGCTCACAGAGTTTATCGAAAGCGGACACGCAGATACTTCTTTCTTTCAAACCCTGGGTATTCAGTTGGCCCGGCTACACCGGATCACGTCCGAAGCATATGGTTTTTATGAAGATAATTACATCGGTGCCAATCCACAATCCAATCTACCAGAGGCAAAAGAGAGTTCAGACTGGGCCCTCTTCTACTTCAATAAACGACTGCTTTTCCAGTATAAACTGGCCGAAAGCAGGGGGCTCGTTACTTCTGATCTGAAATCCGGAATTCATTTTCTCGAAAAGCATACATATAGGATACTGCAAGGTAGCAACGAACCACCGACATTGTTACACGGAGATCTGTGGGCAGGGAATTATCTATGTTCTTCACAAGGCGAACCGGTACTGATCGATCCGGCTGTATATTACGGACATCGGGGGGCAGATCTGGCCATGACACGGCTGTTCGGCGGTTTCGCACCGGAGTTTTACAGGGCTTATCAACAAACTTATCTCTTACAACCACAGTGGGAGTACAGGGAGAATCTATACAAGCTATATCATGTACTCAACCATTTAAACCTGTTCGGACGGAGTTATCTGGCTGAGGCAGAATACCTGATGAGGTTTTACAGAAATCCAACACAGTATCCCGGATATACATAACACACACGAATGCCAGGAAAGGATTTATCTCTTTCCTGGCATTCGTGTTTCCATAGATGATACTCAATCTCTATCTATCGGATCTTATTTTTTATGAGAATTCTTTTTTAGCTCCTCCATGGCTGATAGAATCATTGAAGAAGTCACTTTTTTCTCTGTAATCTTCATTTTCGGCAAATACATACACCACACTGCCGTCTCTGATGGCATCGATCACCGGTTTCGACATTTGTGGTGGTAAAGCCGGACAACCCAGGCTGCGTCCCAGTCTGCCCGCGGTCTTGATGCGTGCCGGATCGGCATATTTAGAGCTGTGAAATACCACCGCCCGCTCGCGTACCTTATCGTTGATCCCACTTTCCAGCCCATCTATTCTCAATGAATAGCCATACTTACCGTGATAGGTCTCATTGGTCAGGAAAAATCCCTGAGAACTTTTGTAAGAATTGACCTGATTGGAGAAAGAGGTCGCGTATTTTACCCCACTGTTACGTCCGTGCAATACATGGGTCTTATACAGTAACTCTTTCTGCTCCAGATCGATCACATACAAACGCTCTTCATCAGAGGGAAGACTGAAATCAATAATGGTCAATACATCTTTTTTCTTATCTTCGATTTGTTCAAATCCAGCAACGGCTTCTTCAAAAGCCTGATAATTAACTACTTCAGCAAGACCTATGTCTTCATAGAGTTGTTCGGCCGAAATGGGCTCTTCCTCTTCCATCGCCACAGCTTCCTGCTGTTCCCATATATTCTCTACCAGGGGGTTCAACTCGTTTTCACACGATACAAATGTGATCCCAAATACCCCCATCATTACAAACAGATTCAATAGTTTTCGCATATCAATCATTTAGGTTTAGTATTAATCTACCGTTTTGGTGTAGTACAAATATACGAAAAGCTATTGACTTAATCTATTCTATTACAATTATTAAACTTTCGTTAACGAACAATCTGTCATACAAGAACTTCGCATGGGAAGTGGCATTCCGTACGCACATATGGGAACGTGGCGTAGTTCCCAGCGTATTGCTATATTCAATGATCTGCGTTCTGGGATAATTGACTGGGATACCGTGTATATATCCTCCGTTGGAGAACCGGCTGGCATACGGAGCAAATCCCGTGATCTCATCCGTTCCATCCTTGAGATAATACATTTTTTCTTTCTTTTCCTGCACCATAAACACTCCCAGCGGGGTTTCCTTCTGATAGGGAGGATTTTCTAACCCCGTTGTGGCAGGGTTCATGCTACGTATCAACCACTTACCATCCACATAATCGAGAGAAGTAATATTCTGGTTCTTCCTGTCCACAACCGCCAGCTTGTTAAATGCCTTAACACTTATAGGATCTACATATTTCTCCGGCACCAGCCATTGACCTCCGAAAGAGACTACCTCTATCCCACGCATTCCCACGCTATCCGGTCCACTCACAAGCTTCACCAGCATTCCATCGATGCCATAGCGTGCGGGTACGGAGAGATCGTCTGCTGTATATAAAGGTATGCCCTGGTTGCGATCCACGCCGTATTTATCCTCTTTGCCCTGGTCGGTAGCATCCTCAGCCAACGGAGGACGCCCGTGCTCATTTCCTTTATTCTCTATAATCCCCCATGCGGCAGGTGTAGCATTGATGTTCTCTACCTCTGCCAGGTATACCTTGATCTTCTCCCACTGGAATTCCCGGGTAGTATCTTTATAAGGATAGGTATCCGCCAGAGTGTGCTGATCATATAGCAGTTGTTTTTCCAGTACCACATCTTCTGGCTTTTTCTGAGGATTCTCCGCTTGCTCCTCCACCGGGAGAAATCCCTGTTTTTTTCACCTTCTTTCACGGTATTTCCCTGACAGGCAAGTCCCAGCAGGAAACAGGGTATGATGCACCCCAAAGCCATTTTCCGTTCCATAGTTTACATATTATTGTTATGAAAAGAGAACAGACTTTCGGAGGAAATGGTTTTCGCAAGAGGAATAAACTAATGATCGCCGGAGCCGGAAAATCAGTTCGTGACTGACTTGGTAAAAAAGGAGGCTGCCGGATACACAGCAGCCTCCGGATACCATACACACAGGTGAGTTATCCATTTATTTGCATAGAAATGTCTTTTGTGTTATCTGTCTGAGTATGGATATGCAATTGATTCAGTTCGGTATCATAGAACCACCCTGTTTCCCGGATCAGATCTTCCACTCCCGTCAAGCGAGGCAACACCTTCCCATTTTCCATCACCGTTTGTGGTTCAAACTCCAGACAAGCCTTTACAGCATACCTGTGAGCCGTCGGGGTAAACTTTCCTTCCGGTTTTCCAATAGATAGACTCCATTGATTTCCCGTCAGACTGCTTTGTATCCGGGTGATAGCATACACCCCTTTTTCATAATCGGTACTGGTACCGTCGTCCTCATAGAGTTCATAGGCAGACTCCCCCTGCGGATACACAAAGAGTTCGATACAGTCTACCGGCTTTTCACCCACATACTGCATGGCTTCCTGCATGGGGATGATGGCACCTGCTTTGATAAAGATCGGCATCAGGTCCGGTGGGGTCAGGAACGATTTGTACTGTCGGCCACGGACGAACTCTCCGGTCCAGAAGTCGTACCAGTCACCACCGGGAAAGTAAACCGGACGACTGAGCGCGCCTTTCGTGGTCACCGGGCAGACCATCATCGAAGGGCCAAACATATACTGGTCGGAGATCTGATAGGTGTTCTCGTCTTTCGGATGATCCATAACTAATGCCGACATTACCGGACGATGGTCCCGATAGAGTCGGTAGGCATTGGAATACATATAAGGAAGCAGAGCATAGCGCAGGGAATCGTATTTGATAAAGTTTTGCATCGCTTCTTCTCCGTACGTCCAGGGTTCGTGATAGCGCGGATGATCCATACTGAAAAGTATAGCCATGGGGCTGAGCATACCAAATTGTACCCACCGGTTGTACAGGTCTGTATCGTGCGGAGAGTACTGCTCAAAGCCACCCATACAGTGCGACCAGTAGCCAATGCCGGACATAGCCATATTCAGACCACCCCGCATTACGGGTTCGAACCACTGCCACTCACTGCCCCAGTCGCCGGCCCAGATAAACGGATAGCGTTGTACCCCGGCATAGCCTTCCCGGGTGTGATTGAGCCCGCGCTGGTTGTTGTGTTCCTGAAACTTCAGGTAGGGTACTTTGGCATAGGCTATGGGATACAGGTTGTGCAGTTCGGCAGGCTGGAAGCCGTTCACAGGCCGGGCCTCTTCGGTAAACCGGAGCACACCCCCGCAATCGGTCTTCACGAATTTGATCCCCATAGAAGCGATCTTCATCACGGCATTGTCCCACCACCAATCGACACTCTCGGGGCGGAAGAAGTTGACTACTCCGTTCACACTGGCTTCGGGATGCACATGTCCCAGCCGACGGGCCTCATCGAGCAACGTGAGCCGGGTACCGTTGTCCATAATGGCCCGGATATGCAACCCCATCATACTCACGTTCATGGCATAGACCGAGTCTATCATGGCCTGCGGGTCTTTGAAGGTCTCCCGCCATTCAAAGGAGGCTCCCCCATTGCCAAAGGTAGCATTGAAATAGCGCCAGGTAGAGTCGAGCCAGAGCAGATCAAAAGGAATACCTTCCGCGCGCAGACGGCGACAAAGCTCCACCGGGTATTTGTCCGAGGTTTTTTCCTCATTCTTCCACGTCCCTCCGGAATAGGTACCTACATGCAGTCCGTAAGCTGGCTTGGGTAGCATGGGGTTGCCTCCGGTGAGTCCGTTGTAGTCGCTCAGCAACGTATACATATCTTCGCTGTAGATAAAATAATAGTCAAGTGCCGTGCCTCCGTTGGTCCCGTAGGTAAATTGCTGCCGATGGTCCCAACCCAGATCCCACTCCGTAGGGAAAGCCGTATGCAGGAACAGCCCGTAGCCCCGCGGATTCATAAAGAAAGGTACCGGACAGTAATTGGCACGCAGGATATCCTTCCCTCCCACAGCCGGTTTGGGCCCTTTGCCCAGTTCACAATTGAGGTACAGTTTCCGGCCACGCTGGTCCAGCGCGTCCATACGTTCGCCGAACCCAAAGAAATGATCGTCAGGAAAAAGCGTGCATACATTACGCGGAGTCGTTTTGTCTTCCTCTTCCAGGTAGAGATAGTCGCATTCCCGGTAAAGCACTTCTCCCCTCCTGTCGGAGATGGTGACACGCAAAGGACTACCGGATACCTCCACACATAGGCTATCGGTATGCAACGCCAGTCCATCCTTACGATGATCCATAGTAAACCGTACCGGATACCAGTCCCGGCGGATCACGATCAGATCGCTCTCTTTGGGAAACTGCATGGAAGTATGTTTGGTGAAACGGATCATCCGTTCGCTGCACACGCGGATGCGGAGGACTTCTTCTCCGGACTGATAGAACACCTCATTTTCCGTAGGGAAAGGAGGAGGTGTATCCCCACCCTGAGCACTCAGACAAAGGGTAAGAGAGCAGATCATCGATAAAAGGATTATTTTTTTCATATATGTTGTGTTTGATAAATGAATGACTTTTACATCGTAGATAGGCAGATCAGCGTCTTTCATTCAATGGATATTCAGGATATAAGAATAAGACGCAAATATGCGTCTCGTATATTTGCATATAAAATGTTACGCATAGGGATTTGTAAACATATTCTTTCTATAATTTCAATCGTAAATCGTAATTAGCTTCGCTGACCGTTGGTTCAGTAAATCGTAAATCAATAATTCTCTTTGTTTCTCTACATAGGAACGGATACGGGAATGATCTTTTCACTGTCAATCCCATTGAAAGAAGTCCGATGTACATAGATGTCCCCGGCCCCGGTGATGGAATGGATCTCCGGTGAGATGATCCCGTCCAGGTGACAGTCGATCAGGTGCAGGTTGTGTACACAGATCTTATCCGGAAACCCATCGATACGGATACCGTGCTCACTGCGGCGGCTGGTCACCTGTTCCAGATAGATGTTGCGAAACCCGGGCAGATACGGCCCTTCCGTCACCCGTTCGTACATCAGTTCCAACCGCAGCACAGCCTGTCTGCACTCCCCTACCCGCACATTGCGTACATAGAAGTTCTCTACCACTCCGCCGCGCAGGGCATTGGACTTGATACGGAGCGCGCGGTCCAGGTGGGGACTGTCCATCTCACAGTCTTCCACCCACACATTGCGGCATCCGCCGGAGATCTCACTGCCGATGGCTACTCCGGCATGCCCGTCTTTCATCACACTTCCGCGGACAATGATATTATTGCTGGGCATATTCCACCGCCTGCCGTCGTTGTTGCGCCCCGATTTGATGGCAATGCAATCATCCCCGTTAGCAAAGTAGCAATTCTCGATCAATACCCGGTTGCACGATTCGGGATCTATTCCGTCGTTATTGGGTCCATGACTTTGCAGGGTCACTCCCCGTACCACCACATCCTCACACATCAACGGATGGATCATCCAGAAAGGAGAGCGCAGCAAAGTGACCCCTTCGACCAATACCCGGTTGCAACGATAGAACTGTACAAAGACAGGTCGTAGTTTATCATCTGCCGTACAGATCCGTTGTTCCAGGGGAATGTGATTCTGTTCGAACCAGTTCAGTTTGTCTTTTCCGATCTTATTGGATCCTGCCGGGCCGGTAGCCTCTCCCCGCCCCCGCCAGCTCCACCAATTGTCCCGGCTGGCCTGTCCGTCCAGTATTCCTTCACCCGTGACAGCGATATTTTCCTGTTCACAGGCATAGATCAGCGGACTGAGGGTCTGGCAATCCATTCCTTCCCAGCGTGAGGGTACCACAGGCAGGTAATCCGCCGGATCGGTGGAGAAACGCAGTTCGGCCCCTGTATTCAGGTGTAGATTCACATGGGAAAGCAGGTGCACAGGTGCTGTATAATAGATCCCTTCGGGCACCACCACCCGTCCTCCGCCTGCCTGATGGCAATCGCTGATGGCACGTCTCAGGGCACGGGTGATGTCTTTTCCTTTACGTATGCCGTAGCGACGCAACTCAAAATCGACATCGGGGAACTCCGTATGGGCTATCTGCCTCTCCACCTCCCGGCATTGCTCCCAGAAAGGTTCGGTATCTGCCACTGCCTGCTGCTCCCGGAGCGTGACATTACGGGAGCGACTGCCCTGGATCACCGTACTCTCTTCCAGCGGACGGTCGTTGCAACGGACTCCCTCCCCTGTGAGGTCACGGGAATTGTAGATACGGAGTGCATGAGGTTGCGTGGTACGCAGGGTGATATTGCGCATCCGCATTCCTTCCGTTTCCGAGAGCACCGCTCCCCGGTCGGCATCAATGGTGATATTTTCCAGTACCACTTCCGAGATGGGTTGTTCGGGCAGGCCATCGAAAAGCAGCGCGCGTCCGGCACCGTGACAGGATACGTTGTGTATATAGATCCTGTTGAAACGGGGAGTTGCTTCTGTCACGGGTGGTATCTGCTGTGGA
>Ga0192240_10064_pt1 | contig 56167 bp, 53 predicted proteins | sample Koala_Koa27_H3_FD_131237 | JGI IMG/M metagenome (GOLD analysis project Ga0192240, IMG submission 131237) | Enriched cells from koala feces incubated with labeled cellulose particles, San Francisco Zoo, California, United States - Koala_Koa2-7_H3 ...
ACGATGATAGCACCGTCCATCTGAGCAGCACCAGTTACCATGTTCTTTATGTAGTCGGCGTGACCCGGACAGTCTACGTGTGCATAGTGACGGTTAGCTGTCTGATATTCTACGTGAGAAGTGTTGATAGTGATACCTCTTTCTTTTTCTTCCGGAGCGTTGTCGATCTGGTCGAAAGATTTCACTTCTGAGAGACCTTTTTTCGCCAATACAGTAGTAATAGCGGCAGTCAGGGTGGTTTTACCGTGGTCAACGTGACCGATAGTACCAATGTTTACGTGCGGCTTGGTACGTTCGAATTTCTCTTTAGCCATAGCTTTACTTGTTATTTATTTGATTAATAATCAGCACTTACATTATCAAGAGCTGTTACCGGGACTTGAACCCGGGACCTCTTCCTTACCAAGGAAGTGCTCTACCGCTGAGCTATAACAGCGAAAAGAGAGCGGAAGACGGGGCTCAAACCCGCGACCCTCAGCTTGGAAGGCTAATGCTCTATCAACTGAGCTACTTCCGTATCTTTCGTGGGCAAAGATGGATTCGAACCACCGAAGGCGTAAGCCAGCAGATTTACAGTCTGCCCCATTTGGCCACTCTGGTATTTGCCCTTTATTTTGTAACAACCAGCCCCAAACATCCGGGCTGTCTGTGTTGTTGTGAGTTTATGACAGCTAAAAAAGCCTTCACAAACATTTCAGGTCTACTGACAGAATGAATCTCATCCGATCTTCTAACCATTCATTCTGAGCCTCTTGTCGGATTCGAACCAACGACCCCGAGATTACAAATCACGTGCTCTGGCCAACTGAGCTAAAGAGGCATGTCAATTAAAAATGCAACCGTTGCGTTCTTAAGTGAGCGAAACGGCTGCAAATTTAGGTATTTATTTTATCTCCGCAAACATTTGCGTTTTTTTATTTATTTCGCTGCTTTTCTTTGTGTTTAGCAATCTGTTTCTCCAACGCTTCCAGACATTCATCTACCGATTGTTCAAAAGAATCACATACCTTATTCGCATATAATTCACCACTTGGTATAAGGACTTTTACTCCCGCCTCTTTATTCACGGCACTTTCCGGCTTCACTACTTTCAGCACAACCTCTACTGCTTTTATATCCTCAAAAAAACGTTCCAGTTTGGCCGCTTTCTTCTGAATAAACGCCTGTAACTGTTCCGACGCGTCAAAATGAATCGATTGAATTCTAATATCCATACTAACCTCCTTTTTTAGGCTCTGGGATGAGCCTGGTTATACACTTTTTTGAGCTCTTCAAAAGTAGTGTGTGTATACATTTCCGTAGTAGCCAGGCTACTATGCCCCAGTAATTCCTTTACTGCTCCCAGTTCCGCGTCATTGTTCAGCATGGCTGTCGCAAAGGTATGTCTTAGCACGTGGGGACTTCTCTTCTTTAACGTAACTACTTTTGAAAGGTGCCGTTTCACAATTTCGTAGACGAGACCGTCATAAAGCCGCTGCCCGTTTTCCCTGACAAAAAATGCTTCGCTACTTCCGCCAACGGTTTGATCACGCAGGGTGAGATATTCTTTTATCGCTATACGCAACCCTTCTCCGAAAGGGATCAGACGTTGTTTGTTCCGTTTTCCGGTGACCTTCAGCACTCCCCCCGAAAGGTCCACATCCCTATCATCCAGGCCTATAAGTTCGGAGCGCCGTATACCGGTCACATACAAGACCTCCAGGATCAATTTATCCCTTACCCCGTCAAACCCTTCCCCGAAGTCTGTCTCATCCAGCAGACGAGCCATATCCCTCTCCTTTATAAAAGAAGGAAGAGTTTTTTTCTTTTTGGGACCTGCTATTTTCTGCAACGGGTCTATCGTAATCTCTCCCCGTTTCAGGAGAAACTTATAAAAGGAACGCAGCGAACTCAGTTTCCTGTTCACCGAAGTAGCTGTGTACCCCCGATCCATCAAAACCACCATCCAGTCACGGACATCTGTAGATTCAACCTGGTCGGGTATAAAAGAATCAACTCTTTCCTCTACAAATCTCCGGAATTGTTCAAGGTCTTCTCTATAAGCCGTTACGGTCTTATCCGAGTAGTTCCTCTCGTATCGGAGATAGTTAAGAAAAGAGTCTGTTAACATAAAACGTCACATCTGTTATCGTGCAACGAATGTATGAAAAGAAATCAATAATTCAAAGAAAATTACGAATTATTAATCTTCTGTCTGCTGAAGTTTCTGAACGTATACGGCACGCTCTTTTTTAAGTCTTTTGGTAACAGAGGGCTTGTCAAATTGTTGTCTGCGACGCAATTCTTTTACGATACCGGTCTTCTCAAATTTTCTCTTGAATTTCTTCAGCGATTTCTCAATGTTTTCGCCTTCTTTTACAGGTACTACAATCATTTCTTAATGTTTAATATATGTTATTGTTTTGATTTTCGATACAAAATGCGCCGCAAAATTACACATACTTTCTTTACTAACAAAACTTTCGGGGATTATTTATTCAAATCTTAATCGGAAAAACATTCTTTTCAGGATTACAGAAGACTATACAGACTTGATAGACTTGCCTTCCCCGCGTTGGGGCTATCCGGAAAACAGCCATAGCCTGTATACACAGACCATGGCTGTTATTTTCTATCATACAGATACCCCGAAAAAGGCACACGGCTCTCTGTATGACCCGTATCTGCGCCTCCCAGGTGGGTGTCACTTCTTATCTGTGATATCTTTCCTGTCTTTTCAGATCTTCACGTTTGCGCTCTACTACTTCCAGATTATGTACTGCCTGCCCAGCATCGAATTGCTCTGCACGCTTAAATGTTTTTTCCGCCAGTTCCAGCTCGCCCTGATACAGATATATCACACCTAAGTTATTCAGGACTTCCGGAGTTTCATTCAGCTGTTCCAGATACCTTCTGGCTGCGTTCCATTGATCTGTACAGATCATAGCCACCGCGGCATTATTGATCGTTGCTTCTTCCGTAGGATGTATCCGCAACGCGGTTTCCAGCGTAGTTATTCCCTGTTCTGTGCCCAATCCATAGTTTTCCGCCAGCAGATAAAATTCCAGGGCACTCAACTGTTCCGGCTTACTGCTGAGCATCTCCTCCGTCTCTTTCACGCTGTAGTCTCTCACTAAATAATCTATCTGATATTCTACCCGGCGCAATTGTGGAAACATATCATTTACCATGCGCCGGTAAGGCACCCCTCCGGCAAGTTGCATCAATCTGCTTTCCCTTCCGTCGAAGATACCCACTGTCTCTATGATCTGAAGGATCTGCTCTTTATGAGAAATATCACTCTCTTCTATCAGTTGGGTCAGACCCTCCCAATCTTCTGCCACGGAACTTACTTTAAATAATTTATCCGACAGGTTGAACTGAGTCCGGATATACTCCTTCAAAGCATTGGCACGTCCTTGCGCCAGACGTTCATTGGTCAGATACGGGCCGTCCGGAGAAGCAAATCCTTCGATATAGAGTCCTTTGATCTCCACATTCTTATCGTTACGTACAACATTTACTGTTTCACGTATCTTTGCCAGTTCTTCCGTATTCCTGCGGTACGTAGGGATGATCTCGGTCCTGTTTACCTGAAAGTCCAGGTAAGCTTTTCCCTGAACGTTCCGGGTCTTTACCTCTTTTTCCGGAATACGATAGGCCAGCCTCGGCTGTATGACATAGGGCTCATAGGGTTCAAGATCGATCTGTTGGTTCATTTCCACAGTAAAGTACTGCTGGCTTCCGGCACAGGAGGTGAGGATCTGGCGTAATTGCAGATAAGTGGTATCCATCCACATTTCATAAGGTATACTTACACCGTAATTAAAACATACTGATTCTTTTTCCGACCCACAGTGATCAGTTCGAAGGGTTCGTCGGACAACAATTCCTTATTCCTGAAACTCATTTTCCGGTTATACACGCGAGCCTTGTTGGTACCATTAACAGCACATAAGGGAAAGAGTATAGAGTTTCTCCCCCTTTATCACACAACACAGGAACAATGGTCCAGCTCTGGCAGGCATTCATTGCCAACGCGTTTACCTCTATTTCGAGTTCCAGCCTCAACGAATCTTCCTGTTGTGCCAGCACTTTGTTTCTGACAAATACATCTCCGACAACCGCCTGGGCAGACGCAATCGTAAGAACAAACAGGGTAAAAATGAATACAGATAAGATTCTCATAAAGGATACTTTTTAGATTTGATGAGATAAATAACAGAAACACCGACTTTAGTAGGACCCAGGTAATGTTTGTGTCCTTTTCCCTGATACTCTCCGCAACGTATACAGTCGAATCTCTTATAATCGAAATAAGCATAACCGAATCCAAAAGTAGCCTCCAGGTTCCAGCGATTTCCCAGATACCACTGATAACCGTAACTTACCCCGGCTCCTACAGCGTCTCTTTCGTACCGATTATTTTTCATTCCCTGAAAAAGATCAAGCGGAAAGGTAATATTCCCCATATTGTAACGCCCGTACAATGCGTGGAATCCCCAATAGCTCCGGTTGAAGGCTTCACAATTCCACAATCTCAGTTCCGGCTGCACCAACCAATGCTTGATCTTTTTATTATCTTCTTTATTACTCAATAGCCAGGGATTATATCCGCCGGCTATATCCAGGGTTGTTTTCTTACCCAATACGACCTCCAGACCCAGATTGGGAGTTGTAGTAGCCCCGTACAGGACATTCGTTTTGATCCCTACCGATTGAGCATCTGCCCTGTATACATACAAAGACATTCCCAACAGGAGAAAAAAGAGGGAGACAATTCGCTTTTCTTTTCTCATCTAAAATGTTTTTTATTTCAAAATAGCTATTGATAAGTTTACCCGTTCATTTGAATAAAGCATGAAAGACAAACCTGCTGGCAGACAGGGTCCGTGACAATAGATATAAATGTGTTCCAGTTATATGGTGCCCTGTGTTCACTCCCGCATATCCGTGTTTCAAAGTTTGTATAGTATAGTTATTTTCCTTTAACCGATGCAAATATATAATTTATTTCAGTTTAAATGTCACGAAATCTCTTCCACACACTAAATTTCCTGTAAAATGAAATCATCCTCCGGACCTCGGCCCAGGAAAACTCTATTCTCCATATATATGCGGAAAAGATGTATAAACAATCTTCAGACGCTTTTTCCCGTATAGATCCGCCGTACTCCCTATCAGGTATCTGTTGCCTGTTTGCAGGAAAGTAACTATATTTGAAAAAAATCTATACCTATGCAACAGATCATCAGAGAACGGATCTCTGCCCTGCGCGAAATCATGGCAAGAGATGGCATTTGCGCTTTTATTGTTCCGAGTACCGATCCGCACCTGAGCGAATATGTAGCTTCACGCTGGCAAACCCGAGAATGGCTTTCAGGTTTCACCGGATCAGCCGGAACATTAGTTGTCACTCTACAAGAAGCGGGTCTATGGACAGATTCACGGTATTTCCTGCAGGCGGAAGAGCAACTCGCAGGCAGTGGGATAGACTTATACCGCGATCTGCTTCCGGAGACACCGGATATATCCACTTTTCTGGGCGGCCGGCTGCAAGCGAAAGACAAGGTAGGGATAGATGGTAACGTGTTTTCTACCCAACAGGTCGAAGGGCTTCAGAAGCAGTTAACCTCTTTCTCCTTAGTTCTGACTACGGATTTTGACCCCATCCCGGAAATCTGGAAAAATCGCCCTTCTCTACCCACAGCGGTCGCCTCCGTCTATAAACTATCGTATGCCGGTGTCAGCAGTCGGGAAAAGATCGCAGCCATCCGCGAAGAGATGCGCAAACAACATATCTCTTCCCTGTTTCTCTCCGCGTTGGACGAGATCGCGTGGGTACTTAATATCCGTGGCAAAGATGTCAAATGCAACCCGGTAGTGATCAGTTATTTGCTCATTACACCCTCCGAAGTCGTATGGTTCATCGCTCCTGAGAAGGTGACATCCGAGGTGTCTGACTACCTCAATAGTTTAGATATACAGACTGCTCCCTACGAGAGTGTACAGATCAGGCTAAGATCGGGCCTACCTTCCCCCTTATCGCTGAATCCTTCCAAAACCAATTATGCCGTATTTTCTTCAGTTCCCGGAACCTGCAAGATCATCCGGGAAGAGTCGCCCGTACCGCTGATGAAAGCGATCCGCAACTCCACAGAGATCCGGGGTGTGCGTCAGGCAATGGTGCGGGATGGCATTGCTCTTTGTAAATTCCTTTATTGGCTTTCAGAGGCTGTACCCACGGGAAAGGAAACAGAGTTGAGCGTCACCGCGCGGCTGCATGCCTTTCGGTCCGAGCAGCCCCTTTTCCAGGGAGATAGCTTTGATACAATTGCCGGTTACAGGCAACATGGTGCTATTGTGCACTATTCCGCTACTCCGGAAAGTGATCAGGTACTTCTTCCGGAAGGTTTCTTGCTGCTGGATTCCGGAGCACAGTATCTGGACGAAACTACAGACATCACCCGCACCCTTGCGCTGGGGCCACTTACCCCGGAAGAGATCACGGATTATACACTGGTACTCAAAGGACATATCGCATTGGCTACCACCCGCTTTCCCAAAGGTACACGGAGTGCCCAGCTCGATGTACTGGCACGCCTGCCACTCTGGCAACATCATATGAATTATCTGCATGGCACCGGCCACGGTGTGGGTCACTATCTCAATGTACACGAAGGTCCGCAGAGTATCCGCATGAATGAAAACCCGGTCGTGCTCCAGCCAGGTATGGTGACTTCCAACGAACCTGGTGTATATAAAGCGGACAGCCATGGCATACGTATCGAAAATCTGATCCTTGTACGGCCAGATGGGGAAGGAATGTATGGCGAATATTATGCCTTTGAAACCCTAACCCTTTGCCCCATCTGCCGGAAAGGGATCGATCTGAATATGCTGACTGATGAAGAGATCTCCTGGATCAATGCGTATCATGCCGAAGTATACCGACAGATTGCTTCGGCACTCACTCCGGCAGAGCAGATATGGCTTCGGGAGCAGACCCGTCCGCTGACCAGATAAAAAGATGTACGATCTACTGATGTACGATGTACGATTTGGAAAAACAAATATCCTGACGGTTGACAACACCCACCTGTAGAGACGCACGGCGTGCGTCTCAGCACACCGAATGGGAATACATATACCAACCGGAAGCTTTTTTAGATCTGCACCGCGGAGACGCACGCCGTGCGTCTCTACAGGTAAATGATTCCAGAGGAATGCAGGTATTTCCAATCGTACATCATAAATCAGTAAATTTCTTTCTGTCTTTCGCAAGTAAATTAAAAAAGATCAATAACAGTAAAATACAGATCCGAAGCTATACCCTCATTGTTCTTTAACCATGCGGGAAGAATATCGGCTCATACATTCAATAGTAAACTATGGCACTTATCAGATCCGTAAGAGGATTCACTCCGGAAATCGGAGAAAACTGCTTTCTGGCAGAGACAGCTGTGATCATCGGCGATGTAAAGATAGGCAGGGATTGCAGCATCTGGTACAACACCGTATTGCGGGGAGATGTCAATTCCATCCGTATCGGTAACGGAGTAAATATACAGGATGGCAGTGTATTGCATACCCTTTACCAGAAATCTACCATCGAAATTGACGACCACGTCTCTATCGGGCACAATGTCACCATCCACGGGGCTACGGTCCGTTCGTACGCGCTCATTGGCATGGGATCTACGCTGCTCGATGATGCTATAATAGGAGAAGGAGCCATTGTAGCAGCAGGCTCTCTGGTGCTCAGTCGTACGGTAATCGAGCCCTATTCCATCTGGGCCGGGGTTCCCGCCAAATTTATCAAACAGGCAGATCCCGGACAATCTAAAGAACTGAATGAGAAAATCGCTCACAACTACCTGATGTACGCAGACTGGTACAAATAAAAAACACCTCTCTCAACAATCAAAAACTGCCGCACCGTACCCTGATAAGGATCCCGACGCGGCAGTTGCTGTTTCTGTGGAAAAGAGGTCAGAAGTTGATCATATTCAGTATTCTCTCCGTAGCCCCTGAATTGCGTACTACATAATTTCCGGCGCGCAGCCCGGTATCTTCCAGAAAATCCCTGTTTGCCAGCATCCGGTCCAGCAGGCTCTCCAATGCCGCATAGTCGGAAACCGAATAGGCCCCTTTATCTTCCAGCAGTTGTACCGCCTCCATAAATTTCTGGTAGTTAGGTCCGAAGATCACCGGTATGCTATATACCGCCGCCTCCAGCGTATTATGTATCCCCACGCCAAAGCCTCCGCCTATATACGCGATCTCTCCATACCGATAGATAGAAGACAGGAGCCCGAAGCAGTCAATGATCAGGCAGTCTGCCTTACGCACATTCTCTTCATCGGCGCGCGTATACCGTACGTACGGGCGTTTCAACTTATTGATGATCTCTACCAGATGCCCTTCACCAACGACATGAGGAGCAATGATCAGTTTCATCCCGGGATGGGTATTGAAGTATTCGATAAAAAGATCTTCATCTTCCGGCCAGGAGCTTCCGGCCACAAAGACCAGTGAATCATTCTTGAACAACTTTACCAAAGGTAGGTCTTTGGCCTCCTCACGGATCTGCAACACCCGGTCGAACCGGGTATCCCCTACTACGGTTACTTTCTGGATCCCGATCAGTGACAGAAAACGTTTGGAAGTCTCATTCTGAACAAACAGGTGATCGAAATCGGTCAGCACCTTACGGTAAGTCCCTCCGTACCACTTAAAAAAGATCTGCTCTTTGCGGAAAATAGAAGAGACACTATACACCGGAATGCGGCGTTTATGCAATTCATCCAGATAATTTTTCCAGAATTCATATTTGATGAAGAAAGCCATGCAGGGCTGTGCAATGTCTAAGAACTTCTTCACATTCCGCGGCTTATCAAAAGGCAGGTAACACACCACATCGGCACCCCGGTAGTGCTTACGCACTTCGTACCCCGACGGAGAGAAAAACGTCAGTAATATCTTGTATGAAGGATACCGCCTGCGGATCTCTTCGATCAACGGCCTTCCCTGTTCAAACTCTCCGAGCGAAGCCGCGTGAAACCAGATATAACGGCCATCCTTCTCCCTCTGCTGGCGCAATAAATCATACACGACCCAATGTCCTTTCATCATTCTCCGGGGTTTCCGGCTGAAAGGAGAGATCAGATGCACCACCAGATCATACAGGATAATGGCAAGATTGTAGATCATAGGTTACTCGATCACTTCAGGGTTTCAATAGCCTTAGACAGACGTTGCAACGTCTCTTCTTTACCGATGACAGCGGTTATGTCAAACATATGAGGCCCTTTGCTCTCACCTACCACCGCCAGCCGGAAAGCATTCATGATATGTCCCGTATGGAAGCCGTTAGAAGCGATCCACTCCATGACAGCCTGTTCCTGAGAAGCCGCGCTGAAATCTTCCAACGCAGCCAGTTGATGTGACAATTCGGTCATAGAAACAGCGGAATCTTCTTTCCAGCGTTTTTTCACGGTCTTCTCGTCATAGGTCTCCGGAGCCCGGAAAAAGAACGAAGAAGCATCCCACAATTCACTCACGAAATTCACCCGTTCTTTCATCAACCCTGCTACAAAAGCCACTTTCTCCGGCGAACTTTCTACCCCATGTTCCCGGAGGATCGGCATAAACAGCCCGGCAATTTCTTCGTTGGATTTCATCTGCAGGTACTGATGGTTGAACCAGATGCCTTTTTTATAATCAAACTTGGCTCCTGATCTGCTGCAACGGCTCAGATCAAACAGACGGATCATCTCCTCCATCGTCATCACCTCCTGGTCATTACCCGGATTCCACCCCAGCAAAGCTAAGAAATTCAACACCGCCTCGGGCAGATACCCTGCCTCCCGGTACCCGGAAGAGAGATCACCACTTTTCGGATCGCGCCAGTTGAGCGGAAACACCGGAAATCCCAGACGGTCGCCATCGCGCTTACTCAGCTTTCCGTTTCCTTCGGGCTTCAGCAGCAGAGCCAGGTGAGCAAAAGCAGGCATGGCCTCCTGCCATCCGAACGCCCGATAGATCAGGACGTGCAGCGGTGCCGAGGGCAACCACTCCTCACCGCGGATCACATGGCTGATCTCCATCAGATGATCGTCCACGATATTCGCCAGGTGGTAAGTGGGCAACTGGTCGGCAGATTTGAACAAGACTTTATCGTCCAGTACCGAAGAATTTATTTTTACCTCTCCCCGGATCAGGTCGTTCACAACTACCTCTTCTCCCGGCTCGACACGAAAGCGCACGACATACGGCGTACCACTTTTCATCAGCGCCTGTACCTCTTCCGCCGACAGTGTCAGCGAGTTACGCATTCCCATCCGGGTAGCCGCGTCATACTGGAAATTAGGAATTTCATTACGCTTTGCTTCCAGCTCTTCGGGCGTATCAAAGGCCAGATAAGCCTTCTCATTGTCCAACAGTATCTGTACATACTTCCTGTAGATCTCCCGACGCTGCGACTGGTGGTAAGGGCCATAGGCTCCCTCCGGAGAAACACCCACTCCTTCATCGAAAGTAATACCCAGCCAGCGAAACGACTCCAGGATATATTCTTCCGCTCCCGGCACAAACCGGGTAGAATCCGTATCTTCGATCCTCAGGATCAGATCTCCGTCCTGTTGTCTGGCAAAAAGATAATTATACAATGCGGTACGCACGCCACCGATATGTAGCGCGCCGGTCGGACTGGGGGCAAAACGAACCCTCACTTTTCTATCTGACATAATCTTTGGTTATCTGATAAAAGCCTGTTTACATTTTCTGAAAATTAGCCCTGAATGAAAGCAGCGGGCCCGATCCGGACAGGCTCCAAAACTCTGTTCACAGGTGCCACAACTCATTCCCCGCATCTGCTTTTCGCTCTTTATCCTCTCTTTTTTGTCTGTTCCTTCCTTTTTTCTGGCTTCCATAGCCCGCCATGGGCTCCACAGGCCGTTAGTAATCGCTTTCAAAGAAAACAAACCGACTGAAAATAAGCATGAACCAACAAACGAGCAAAATCGGATCAGGCACTAAATCCCGGCAAAATTAAACCTTTTTTCTACACTATTGTTTTTTTTTGTACTTTTCGCAAAAATATAAAGAGGGGTATGAACCGCACGAAAAGAAAAAAGAGTTTCTCCTATAGAGATTTGCTATATAAAATCCTGATTTTCATAGCGACAGTCACCATTATTGTTTATTTTCTACCCAGAGACGATGATTTCGGTTATCAGTTCGATATCAACAAGCCCTGGAAATACGGACAGCTGATCGCCACCTTCGATTTTCCGATCTACAAGGAAGAGGCAGTGATCAGACGCGAGACAGATAGTCTGCTGGCCAACTTTCAGCCTTACTTCACCCTGCAACCCCAGGTGGAAAAGGAGGAACTGGAGAAACTCCGGGTCAACTACAACAGCTACCTGCGCAACATACCCCCTTCTACAGACTACATCCGGCACGTGCAGCGTACCCTCTCCGAGGTCTACAAATCCGGCATACTGTCTACGGAAGACATTCAGATGCTGTATGAAGACAGTATCACTTCTATCCGTGTCATTGAAGGCAAAGAGTCTACCATCCGGATGACCGATGGCATTTTTTCCGTCAAGGAGGCTTATGAATACATTCTGTATGCCGATACCACCCGGTATGATGCCGAACTGTTGCGCCAGTGCGCGCTCAACGAATACATCACTCCCAACCTGATCTATGACCGGCCTTATACAGAGACAGCCCGTCAGGAAATGTTAGATAGCCATTCCCGTGCCAGTGGAGTAGTGCTCAGTGGACAGAAGATCATAGACCGGGGCGAGATCGTCACCCGCAACACGTATAACATCTTAGAGTCGCTGCGCGAAGAGACCAACAAGCGAAGCAGTTCTGCCACACAGAAGCGGATCGTTCTGGCCGGACAGATCCTCTTCGTCAGCATCATGGTCTTATGTTTCATGCTTTATGTAGAGTTGTTCCGCAAAGACTATTACAGCAAACGTCGCAGCCTGCTCCTTCTCTTCCTGTTGATCATTATCTATTGCGTCAGCACTTCATTGCTCAGTCAGCACCCGGTGTTCAACGTATACATCATCCCTTATGCCATGCTGCCGATGATCATACGCATTTTCTTAGATTCCCGCACCGCTTTCATGGCCCATGTGATCACCATGCTGATCTGCTCCATCACCATGGTCTATCCGCACGAGTTCATCCTTCTCCAGGTCATAGCCGGACTGGTGGGTATATTCAGCCTGCGGGAGCTTTCTCAGCGTTCGCAACTTTTCCGGACCACCTTCTTTATCGTACTCAGCTATTTCATCGTCTATTTCGCCTACGAGCTCATCATCGAAAGTGATCTCTCCAAGCTCAATATCACCATATATATCTACTTCGTGATCAACGGAGCCCTGCTGCTGTTCACCTATCCGCTGCTGTTCCTATTGGAAAAGACATTCGGGTTCACCTCCAACGTGACCCTGGTAGAGCTATCGAACATCAACAACGACCTGCTGCGCCGGCTGTCGGAGACCACGCCCGGTACCTTCCAGCACTCCCTGCAGGTAGCCAACCTGGCCGCGGAAGCTGCCAACCGCATCGGTGCCAAGAGTCAGCTGGTCCGTACCGGAGCGTTGTATCACGATATAGGCAAGATGGAAAATCCGGCATTCTTCACGGAAAATCAGATGGGAGGCATCAATCCGCACAAGTCGCTCAGCTATGAACAGAGCGCGCAGGTGATCATCAGCCACGTCACCGACGGACTGAAACTGGCGGATAAGTACAACCTGCCCCAGGTGATCAAAGACTTTATCAGTACGCACCACGGTACGGGCAAAACCAAGTACTTTTATATCTCCTGGAAGAATGAACACCCCGGCGAAGAGCCGGACGACTCCCTGTTTACCTATCCGGGGCCTAATCCCTTTACGCAGGAGACAGCTATCCTGATGATGGCCGATGCCGTGGAAGCCGCTTCACGCAGCCTGCCGGAATATACGGAAGAGAGCATAGGCAATCTGGTGGATAAGATCATCGATTCACAGGTACAGGAAGGATTCTTTAAGGAGTGTCCGATCACCTTTAAGGACATTGCCACGGTGAAAAACGTCTTCAAAGAGAAACTCAAGACCATCTATCACACCCGTATCAGCTATCCGGAGTTAAAGAAGTAAGTAACCCCCGGCAGGCATCTTCCAGGATGTCGATCACCCGTTCGAATCCCGCCGACCCGCCATAATAGGGATCGGGCACATGATCCGCGTCTACCTGTACACAATAATCCGTCATCCGCCCGATCTTGCTTGCTTCCTCCGGCGAGGGAGCCCGGTCGCGCAGGTCCTGCAGATTACGATCGTCCATGCCTAAGATCAGATCGAAACGATAAAAATCATCGGTAGTCACCGGACGCGACCGGTGGGTCAGCTCATATCCCCGACGAGCGGCATGCGCGCGCATACGGGAGTCGGGCAACTCTCCCTGGTGGTACGAAAGTATCCCGGCCGAATCTATTTCAAACTCCTCTTCCCTGCCCGCCTCCGCTATCAGCCGACGCATAATGCCTTCGGCGGTAGAGGAGCGACAGATGTTTCCCAGACACACAAACAATATTTTCTTTTTCATATCCTGGTAGTTTAATCACATTCCCTGATCGGAAAAACCATTTCGCGTAACAGTTCTGTTATAGATCGTATCGAAAATAGTCCTGTCCCGGTCATTCCCCGATCCATAAAAAATAATCCGTTCTGTTATATAAAAAATCACCCCCAACCACCGTAAATCAGCAAATCCGGAGGATAAGATACATAAAAATGTATTTCCAATCGTAAATCGTACATCCGTACATCGTAAATCTACACGGGGTCTACATCGTAGTACACGATCAACGATTTAAACGGTTCCTCGGCCAGCATATCCTGTTGCACCTGGTGCAGCAGTTCCCTCACCTGCGCCAGCGACGCCCCCGTCTCGATCTTCACCACGATCTTCTTGATATACAGACTCTGTATTCGCTTCACCGGAGGATGATCCGGTCCCAGCACCCGGTTGCCGAAGATCGCCCGCAGGCGGGAAGCCATGGTGCGTGCCATCAGGTCGAGCAGACGCTCGTTGCGGTTTTTCAGATAGACATATACCAGACGGTGGTAGGGCGGATAGTGAAACAGTTTCCGTTCGTTCAATTGCCCTTTTACCATAGCCGGGTAGTCATTGGCCATCACCTGCGCGATCAGCGGATGTTCCAAGCTGCGGGTCTGCAGGATCACCGTTCCCTGTTTGTTTTTCCGGCCCGCCCGCCCCGACACCTGCGCCATCAACTGATAGGCCCGCTCATAGGCGCGAAAATCGGGATAGTTCATCAAGGTATCCGCGTTCAGGATACCCACCACACTCACATGATCAAAATCCAGTCCCTTCGATACCATCTGCGTACCGATCAATACATCGGTCTTCCCCTGTTCAAAGTCGGCAATGATCTTCTCATACGCCGTACGGGTGCGGGTCGTATCCAGGTCCATGCGGGCCACCTTAGCCTGCGGAAAGAGCGTACGCACATCTTCCTCCACCTTCTCCGTTCCAAACCCCTGCGGGTTCAGTTCCTGCCCCTCGCACGCCGGACAACTCCGGGGCACAGACTCCGTATATCCACAGTAATGACAGGTCAGTTGATTCATTCCCTTGTGGTAGGTCAGGCTCACATCGCAATGTTTGCATTTGGGCACCCATCCGCACGTACGGCATTCGATCATCGGTGCAAATCCCCTGCGGTTCTGAAAAAGGATCACCTGCTCCTTCCGGGAGAGTGCTCCGGCCATATGCTCCACCAGCAGCGGGGAAAATTGCCCCGTCATCCGTTTCTTCCGGAGCAGTTCCCCAATATCCACAGGAAGTATCCGGGGCAGTTGCATCTCTTTGTAGCGCTCATGGAGCAGTACCATGCCGTATTTGCCTTCTATCGCGTTGAACCAGCTCTCGACCGACGGGGTAGCCGTACCCAGCAGCGTACAGGCATGGTAATAAGAAGCCAGCATGATAGCGGCGTTACGCGCGTGATAGCGGGGCGCGGGGTCTTGCTGCTTGTATGTGGTCTCATGTTCCTCATCCACGATCACCAGACCCAGCCGGCGAAAAGGAAGGAATACGGAAGAGCGCACTCCCAGGATGATGTCGTACTCCTTCGCCTCCTGTAACTGGCTCTGCCACATCTCCACCCGTTCGGCATCGGGGTATTTGGAATGATAGATGCCCAATCGGTTGCCGAATACCCGTTTCAGCCGGGTGGTGATCTGGGCGGTGAGCGCGATCTCCGGAAGCAGGTAGAGCACCTGTTTGCCCTGTCGCAAGGTTTCCCGGATCAGGTGAATGTATATTTCGGTCTTCCCACTACCGGTAACCCCCTGTAACAGGCAGACATTTTTCTGCCGGAAAGAGGCCCGGATCTGATCATAAGCCCGTTGCTGGAATTCATTCAAGGGGTTCAGTTCACTCTCCGTCAACTGCTGCCGATCCAGCCGCCCTACTTCGAACCTATAGGTTTCAAAGACTCCTTTCTCTACCAGACTGTTGAAAGCCGCGGGCGAACTTCCCGACCGCAACAACAACTCTTTCTTACTGACCTCACGAAGTTCTCTGCCGGAAGCACATCCGGAAAGTTCGATGTATTTCATCAGCAGGTCCAACTGCCGGGGAGCTTTACCGAGCCGGTCGAAAAGCGTTTTCAGTCTCTCCTCTCCCAGCGTTTCTGCTCCTGCCAGTTTCACCCGCGCCTCCGTACGGGGCTTGTATGCCTGCCGCATCTCTTCCCGCACAAAGATCGCTCCCCGGTCCATCAACCGCTTCACCACCCCCACAATGTCTTTCACGCCCGAGGCTTGTTGCAGTTTGGTAATGGCCTGCTGCGACGCGCGGCTCAGCTCATCCAATACCGCCTGCTCCCGTTCAGACAGCGGTTCGTCTGCCTCAAAATCGGGGTTATACTCCACCACCGTCTCACTCTCTAACTTCAGCCCGGAGGGTAAGGCCGCTTTATAGACATCCCCAACCGAGCAGAGATAATAATCTGCCAGCCACTGCCAGAAGGTAAACTGCACAGGCAGCAATACCGGTTCCCGATCCAGCAAGGCGGATACATCCCTGACCTCATAGCCCACAGGCTTCTCCGCGTGTACCCGACACACCAGCGCCGTATAGTATTTCTTCCGGCCGAAAGGCACTACCACCCGGCATCCGGGTCGCAACGTACCTATCAGTTCTTCCGGTACCCGGTACGTAAAAGTACGGGGCAATGGCAAAGGCAGTATGACGTCTGCGTATGGTTTCATTTCCGTGCAAAAGTACACCATTCTTTCCTGATTTCCTCATCGGGACGGAATTATAACATCTGCTAAATTTCAGAGAAAATCCAATCTGTTTGGCCGTCTGTGCCCTGCTTTTCCGTCACTCCTTTTCCGGGACCTGTAAAAAATCTGGCATCTTTCACAGACACCCCTCCCAGAAACCGTATAAAGGCACTTTTTGGCTCTTTTTCTCTCAAAAAAAATTTCATCATATCGTCTTAAAGTTTCATGATGACACACTAACGTTTCATGATAAAAACAGGTATTTTTTTCTCTGCTTCTTTCCCTTTACCTTTAGTGAGTTTTTCATGAGAGACTTTCCCCTGCGGCTGTGTACAAAGCCGTAAGGAGCTAACTATTTTATTCTTAATTAAAAAACACAATGAAATGAAATACTTCCATTTATTTCTTTTTATCTTCCTGTTGCAAGCCATCCTTTGCACCGCGGAGCTGAGTGCCCAGCAGGCTTCCTCTTACATCAACCGCTCGCCCGAATTCCTGCGGATCACCCCTCCCACGGTGGCCAGCTTCAACAAGTTTATCGATCACCCGGTCAACCTCTATAACGGCACACCGGACATCTCACTGCCCATCTACGAACTATCGGACGGGGATATACAATTGCAGGCCACACTCCGCTACAACGCCTCGGGCATCCGCGTAGCCGAAGAGGCCAGCTGGGTAGGGCTGGGATGGAACCTGAACGCAGGAGGATACATCTGCCAACAGGTCGTAGGGGAAGACGACTACAACGACAGCCATTACCTGGAGTTTGTAGATATACTTATTCCTCAAGTATATTCCAACCCCTACCAGGCTATACCCTATACAGAGGGCCTACATACAAAGCTGGAGTGCTACCGCAATCATTCACTTTGCGAAAAGCACATGGGTAAACTCAATCCGGATGTCTTCTACTTCTGTGTGCCGGGCTATAGCGGTAAATTCGTCATTGATTACACACAGAACAACAAGGTGGTACTGCTGAACCGCGAGCAGGATATAGACATTCAGGTGTATTACGCAAGCAGCAGCTCCCCACGCATCGATGAAATGGTACTGACCACCCCCGAAGGAGTGACCCACCAGTTTGCTTTCTTTACGGAGATGAAGTCCTCTACCCGGGCGGAGTATGTGACTTCACGGACATTCACGCTCAACCAAAGTGAATACCCCAATGGCCAGAAGGTACAATACACCTACCAGAGGGTGCCGTATGCACACACCACCAACTCCAATTACTTCCAGTCTACCTTTGAAGAAACCACTCACAACTCTACTTTCTGAGGGAATGCCTACCACGGAAGTATGAGTCAGAGATTGGATGGCGACGAAGCCCTGTTGGAAAGTATCCGAACCACCCATTACCAGGTAACCTTCACCTTAGGGAGTCGATCCGATATCACCCAGGGACGCCGGTTGGAGAAAGTACAGATCAGTGCCCTGCAAAGTCTATCCACCCTTCTGCGTGAGATCCGGTTCGAGTATGGGTATTTCACCGCGAACTCCTCCAACCTCACCCAATCCCTGCGTCTGCGCCTGGAGAAGCTGTACACCTGCGATCCTTCCACAGGGGTGGCCGGTGATGTATATGGATTCACTTACAACTCCACCGCGCTCCCTGTGAAGAATTCCGCCTCCGTAGACTACTGGGGATATTACAACGGGGGTACCCGTAGCGGCACCCGACTTCCCGATCCGGGTAAACTCTTCTTTAGTCGTCAGGATCCCAGACTCTCCGCTCTGGTCAACGCCTCCCAGGTGGTAACACGCGCGGCACATCCTGACTATATGGCAGCGGCTATGCTCGAAGGGATCACCTATCCTACGGGAGGATATACAAGCTTCGAATATGAGTCCCATACGTTTGGGGGTACCTACTACCCCAGTGAGACAGACCGGACTACGCAGACATTAGCAACTGTACAAGACCGCAACAACAACGCAGATGTCAAGACGGTCGAATTTACCATAGAAGAGGAAACAGTGGAAGTAGAACTTCTTGCTACACTCAACAAAGGGCTCAATAGTTGGGAAGATGTAAAAAGCAGCAACGTAGCTATACTCAGACTCCAATCCTCCCCCATTCTTCCTGTCGCTGTGATCTCATTTAGCTCCGCTACCTCATCAGAGAACCAAAAAACGCTCACCCTTGAATTAACAAAAGGTCGCTACCAACTTGTAGCCAGTTTTCCCGATGCTTTAGGCGACCAGTATGGTTCTTTCCTGAACCATGGGGAGCTGATTGCCACAGCCAGTGCTGTTCTTACTACCAGAGATCATTCCACCGGATGCGGGGTACGGATCAGATCCATCTCTTCCTACCCGGCAAAGACAGATACCCATCCTGTAAAAACCACTCTGTACGACTACACAGATCCCGCTACAGGAAAGAGTAGCGGTATACTGCACGACCAGCTCCACTTTATGAATACACACCATACCTATAACAGCTTCCTGGAAACTCATCTAATAAACGACCCTAACCAACCGATGATCTATGTGAGTCTCCGGCAGGTAGACCTGAGCTCGGAAAACAGATTCTCCAATCCCTATGGAAGCAGCTCCGCAGTAGGCTACAGTTATGTAACGGAAAAGACACAGACCGACGATTCGTTCGGATATGTAGTACATGAGTTTCACAACCAGCAGCTGAGTTTCACCCAGCACAGTGTGGCCATAGACAACCCGCTCAATGGCAAAGCCCGCTCGGTGAAATTCTACGACAAAGACAAGAGGCTCATCTCTGAGAGAGAGTACACCTACCGGCAGCACCTCAGGCATACCTATTTCGGGATCAACGTGGAAGAGAACTACAACCGCTTCCCCAATTTGTATGTAGGTGGCTCGCCTGTTTATACCCTGCGTAAAGACATGAATCTGTACTCAAGCAGCCGGTTCTTTATCATGCGTCACCAGATCCCCTGCTACGACATCACCCTGGCCAGTGAGAGGGAGACCACAGAGGGAGTCACCACACAGACCACCTATACCTACGATACTTCAACCCTACAACTCAAAGAAAAGACCACCACCAACTCCGATGGTACCACCCTCAGACATACCTATACCTATGCCAATGCGTATAGTACGGCGGCCTGCACAGCCATGAAGCGGGCACACCGCTACAAAGAGGTCATCGAAGAGAAGGTCTTTGTAAACAATGCTCTTGTTGCAGCCCAACTCAACGAATATCAGACAAATGGTAGTGCGGTTCTCTACAACCGGTACTTCTCTGAGATCACCACTCCCATTTCTGATCTCACTTCTTACTCCACCGCCGGGGTGGTTAACACCAGTGTTTACCCCTGTGTCAATATCGCCTACCGTGAGCACGATAGCTACGGCCGGCCACAAGAGGTAACCCGGGACAACCTGCTGCATACCGTCTATCTCTGGGGATACAACCACCAATACCCCGTAGCAAAGATAGAAGGAGAGCTCACCTACCAGCAGGTAAGAACCAAACTCACACCCGCCTATGTAGACAACCTGGCCACTGGTCACAACATCACACAGACCACCCTGAGTGAGATCTACACCAGACTGGATGCGGAGAAGGTACAGATCACCACCTACACCTACCAACCACTCTGTGGGATCACATCCATCCAGATGCCCAACAGGGAGCTACTCCAGTACGGGTACGACTCCTTCGGAAGGCTGCTTAAGATCACAGATACCCACGGAAAAACCATAGAAGAATACCAATACAATTACAAACCCTGAAACATGACTTCCTATGAAACGAATATATTTGCTTATCAGCCTGCTGACCACTCTTTGCCTGTTTAGCGCGCAGGCTCAGGTCAGCACCCAGAACTACATCCGTACCCGTACCCACCTGGGAGAATCGGGCACACAGTACATCGACCGGATCGATTATTTCGACGGACACGGCAGACCCTTCCAGAGCGTAGAGAAAGGCATTACCCCCGCCCGAACCAACTTAGTCTCCCTGCAGGAGTACGACCTGGCCGGACGGGAAAGCAAAACCTGGCTACCGCACGTATCCACGGCAGAGTATATCGATCCTGCTACGCTCAGGACACAGACACCCTCTACCTACAGCGCGGACACCAGGCCCTACCACGAGCCGGTCTATGAGCCCTCTCCACTGCAGAGGGTCACTAAGACCTACGTACCCGGAGCAGCCTGGGCAAACCAACCAGCCACTACCACCTACCTGACCAATACCGCATCCGGTACCCTGGCCTGTATCCGCTACAGCGTAAGTACCACCCACACCTTAGTGACGGGTAGCAACTACCCTGCCGGAGAGCTACACATCTTACAAACCACCGATGAAGATTCACACACGATGTACACCTTCACCGACAAGTTAGGACGCATCCTGCTGCACAGGCAGATGCAGGGAACCACACCGCACGATACCTACTATGTATACAACCAGATGGGACACCTGAGCTTTGTGCTCTCGCCCATGTACCAGGAAACCCCCGATCTACACCTGTATGCCTACCAGTACCTCTACGACGGCAGGGGACGATGCGTAGAAAAGAAACTACCCGGATGTGAACCCATAAAGCTGGTCTACGACCAGGCAGACCGGCTCATCTTCTCACAGGACGGAAACCAGAGAAGTCTCTCCACACCCCAGTGGAGCTTCTACCTCTACGATCTCTTCCACAGGGAAGTACTGCGGGGCACCTGTACCAACACAAACACCGCGGCAGCCTCCTCTACCCTGGTGACCACCTCCTTTGTGGCTACCAACACCGGAGTGGGCAATAGCGGATACACCAGCAGCTTCGCCCTGGTAAACCCGGTGGTAGAGCGTATCTGCTACTACGATACCTACAGCTTCCGCTCCCTGACCGGATTTACCAATGCCACGGACTTCCCCACCACTACCGTCTCTGCCAAAGGACTGCTCACCGCACAGGTACACATCCCCACAGGTACCACCACCCGCTTGTGCGAAGCCTTCTACTACGATGAGAAAGCAAGGCTCATAAACCACGTGGCAGCCAACCACCTGGGTGGATACGACAAGACACTGACCACCTATACCTTCACCGGACTGCCCCTGACGGTTAGCAACACACACACGGCATCCGGTAAGGCCACACTGGCGGAAGTATATACCTATACCTACGACCATGCGGATAGGCTTACCAAACTTACACATAAGTTAGGCAGCAACGCGGCAGTCACCCTGGCGGAGTATACCTACGACCCCCTGGGAAGAAGGCTCACTAAAAAGAACCACGGGCTGGCAGCTACCCACACCACACATGCCTACAACATCCGTAGCTGGCTCACCGGACTCACAGGAACACTCTTTACACAGAACCTGTACTACAATACCGGACCAGGAACACCTGTTTACAACGGCAACATCAGTGCGATGACCTGGAAGGCAGGAACAGAAACCACTACCCGGGGATACAAATTTACCTACGACGGGTTAGACAGGCTGACAGCTGCTACCTACACAGAAGGAACAGCTATCTCTACCAACCCCAACCGGTTCGATGAGAAGGTAACCCTCTATGACAAGAACGGGAACATCAAGAAACTCGAACGACGGGGAAAAACTTCTACTACGGCCTATGGAGTGATCGATAATCTTACCTTTACCCACACCGGGAATCAATTATTAAATGTTTCAGACGCAGCCACAGATCCTACCTACGAAGGGAACTTTAACTTTGTAGATGGCAATAAAGCAGCGGGCACGGAATACCTCTGGGATAAAAATGGCAATCTGGTGCAAGATTATAACAAACAAATAGCGAATATCTCGTATAATTCCTTAAATTTGCCTGTAAAGCTACAATTCCGTCAGGGACACACGGCAGAGTATCTCTACGATGCTTCGGGAGTGAAACGGCAGGTCAAGCATACCACCACCCATGAGAACCTAACAGTTGGTTGGGGAAGTTTCAAAGACATTACCGCCGCCCAGAAATCCAGTGAGAAAGTAACGGACTATTGTGGAGGTGTGATCTATGAAAACGGAGCCTTGAAAATGATCCTCACCCCGGAAGGGTATATCACCCTAAATGGTACTACGCCTACCTATCACTACTACCTCAGAGACCATCTGGGAAACAACCGGGTGGTAGTCAGTCAGAGTGGAACAGTAACGCAGGTGAATCATTACCATCCTTTTGGTGGATTGTTTGGTGAAGGAACAGCAACAAGTACTCAGCCTTATAAGTACAACGACAAGGAACTGGACCGAACAAATGGATTGGATCTGTACGACTACTCGGCACGGTACATGGATGCGGCACTGGGACAGTTTACGACGGTGGACCCCATGGCGGAGAAATACTACTCCATCAGTCCATATGCGTATGTAGCGAACAATCCGGTAAAATATATTGACCCAGACGGCAAGTTATTCCGAAGATATGAGGAAAGAGAGTATATAGAGGACAAACAACGTGCTTCCAATCAAAAGAGTCTTTGGAGTTGGTTAAAGAATGTGACCTCCAGTTTATTCTCTATTACAATAGACACCAGTTCTGAAGAGGCAAAAAAAGCTACTGTTGAAAATTACAATCAACAGTTACAACAATTAGAAAACCTAAACAATGCAGTAGATGCTTTAAATACGGGTGTAGCTATAGTATCCCCTCTTCCTATTGCATCTGTGGCAGAACTGGCAGTTGCTGCGGAAGCTGGAAATACGATGGGAGCAGCAACAGCAGCAGGTAGTCTAGTGCTGGATGCTGCGACTATGGGCAAAGGAGGTGCTATAACGAAAGGAAATAAAGTAGTAAAAGGAGCAAAGTCACTTTATCGAAATGTAACAAAAGGCAATAGAAAAAGTACAATTAGAAATATACAGACAAATATTACAAGAACGGAATTCGAAAAAAATCTGATAGATGCAGGTTTTAAAGCAGAAATAAGGGATGGTGGAAAAGCTACAGTTTTTAAGAAAAATGGAGTAAAAGTATACAGTACTAGAAATCATTCCACGGATGGTTATCCAACTGCCGAACACTATAACCCTCAAGTATCCAATAAGGCAAATGTAAAGATAAGATTAAAAAAAGAATAATAAATATAAGTTATGAAATACATTACGAATCAAACGGACTTTTATATAGAGACTCAAAAATTCAAAAAAAACTTTATTGAAGGAATGTCTTTACCAAATAATGTTTTTTCAAAGCAATTTACCTACTTTATGGCTTCTGAATTTGAGGCGATTTTAATAGATGAATTTTTCGATGGACTAAAAGTATATATGAAAACAGTTCAGGAATCAAACTATACTTTCTACATTGTTGATCCTACTCCCGGTTATTTCCTGGAAGATTTTGACATGTATGGAATAGGTATAGTCTCTCAGGAAGATACCATGAAAGAATATGATTCATTCCTTGGACATGATCCAAAGCAAACAAAATTTAGTTTGATTGATCTTATAGATGATGTAGCTATATATCCGGAAAAAGGCCCCTGGGCTATATATGCTTCCAGATATTGGGAAATCTGTTTGATTGGATTTACCAGTAAAGAAGAAGTGGAAGGCTTTGTTAAGTGTCTTGGTGAGGATGGAGATATATTCTGTTCGGTATCTCAATACATCCAGGAATTAGATGATATGCTTCAATTTTCGAAAGAAGTGAAGAAAAAGTATGCCACAATGTTACAAAATTACGATCGAAAATAGAAATAAATAATTAATGTTTTACATACAGACTACCCTTTTTCATTGGGTAGTCTGTATACTTCGGTATCTGATATTCTTATGATAAATACAAGCAAATAAAATGATCTATGCAAAAACAGATAAAAGAAGGCTATATTGGTTAATTAATTTATATAGAAGCAAAAGAATTGATATGAATACCTTTTGTGATGAATTCTATTTTTGTTATGCTCATGAATTGGATAGAAATACATTAGATATAAAAGAAAAATATATATTCTCTGAATTGCATAAGATTGTAGTACGATTTTCTCCATTTGAAGAAGATCATAGATTAGCTCCAAAAGCTTCTTTTACTCAAGAAGATGTAAATAATGAAGTAGAAAAAGCATATAAAGCTTTACAGGCAGCAGGTAAAAGGCCAGAACAATACCTATAAATAGATCTGATTTTATACAAATAGTTTAATTATCTCGTTGGTTGATCCTTACCAACCAACGAGATTCTATTTATACCTTAAACTATTTGTACAATTCCTTACATTTGCCCGTAAAGCTGCAATTCCGTCAGGGCCACACGGCAGAGTATCTGTACGATGCTTCGGGAGGGAAACGGCAGGTCAAGCACACCACAACCAATCAGAATCTCTCTGTGGGCTGGGGAAGCTTCAAAGAGATCACCGCCGCTCAGAAAGCTAATGAGAAAGTAACGGACTATTGTGGAGGTGGGATCTATGAAAACGGTGTACTGAAAATGATCCTCACCCCGGAAGGGTATATTACCCTGAGCGGTACCACACCTACCTATCACTGCTACCTCAGAGACCATCTGGGTAACAACCGGGTAGTAGTGAATCAAAGCGGAACAGTAACGCAGGTGAATCACTACTATCCGTTCGGGGGAGTATTTGGCGAAGGAACAGCGACTTCGGATCAGCCTTACAAGTACAACGATAAGGAACTGGACCGAACCAATGGACTGGATCTGTACGACTACTCAGCCAGGTACATGGACGCAGCACTGGGACAATTTACTACGGTAGATCCCGTGGAGGAGAAGTATCCTTCCATCAGTCCATATGCCTATGTAGGAAATCATCCGGTGAGAAGAACCGATCCGACAGGAATAGACTGGTACGAAGATGAGCAGAGAAATTTAAAATGGCAGGAAGGCAGTGAAGAGTGAAAAGGATATACCCATATTGGTAGTTCAGTATCCCTTCAAACCGGAGAAAATTCATATCTGAATTTCTATCAGCATGCCGGTATTCAGGCAAACCAGGCAGTAAAATGCCTTTGATCTGATAATAGCAAGTCCTCAGCTTCAAAACCAATTACCGGGAAAGAACAGTGTACGCTCTGACCAATCGCAGTTACATGGGTTTAACGCTCTGGTGAATCAGGAAATTTATACGTAACAAAACAAATCATACATATTTTCCCTCCATCAAACAAAGAAGTAAAATAAATTCATGTATACGACCCATTATCCTTTATATCGCTTTTATCACACAGAGCCGTAACCTATCCTATGTTTCAGATAAAGTAAAATAATCAACCTTCTACACCATGCTGCTCCTTAGTTAAAGATTCAACATCCATTCCCATTTCCGATGCGTAAAAGGATATTTTGCTTATCCTTAGCTGACATTGCACTATTCAAACAGTTTTTCCACATTTTACACCAAAAATTATGTCCTTATTTATCTTAAATCAACTACTTTTACACCAACCGCCGGAAAGTTATTTTTTTAATATTATTTGTTAATCAACATTTGATGTACTATGAAACATTTGAATCAATTTCTTGGTGTTTGTCTATTGTCCGCTTGCATAGCAGGCTGTACAAATGAAGAGTTCGTAAACCCGGCGGAACGTGCGGAGCCTACCACCCGTGCCTCGGCCGAAGATTATCCGACCTCAGGGATCAACGGAATGTTCGGCTTTGCGGCAGTATCCAACGTAACTACCGGAGGTACCGGAGGTGAAGTCGTGTATGTATACAACGAAACCCAGCTGAGCGCGCAACTTTCGGGAAGCGACAAGCGTATTGTGGTGGTAGCAGCCAATATTTCCACCTCGGGAAAAACGCAGATCAACCTGGGATCCAACAAGAGCATCATCGGATCGTATGCCGCACACACGCTGCACAATATCTACCTGCGGGCCACCAGCTCTACTGAAAATATGATCTTCCAGAATCTTACCTTTTCGCACGATGCCAGCATCAATGACAACGACGATATCCAACTCTACCTGCATTACGGCCGGGGCTACTGGATAGATCATTGTACCTTCAGCGGACATAGTTACGATGCCAACGGAAGCGATCTGGACAAACTGTTGTACATCGGTGGAGAGAAAGCGGATTACATTACGATCAGCCAGTGCAAATTTATGAATCACCGATACGGCTTGATACTGGGATATCCCGACGATGGTTACCAGGGATCGTACGACAGCTACCCGAGACTGTCCATGTTCAATAACTATTTCGACAATGTATATACCCGCGCACCGGGACTGATGCGTTACGGACATTTCCACATCAAGAACAACTACGTCTGCCACTTCCACCTCGGATTCACCATCGCGCAGAACGCGCGCATCTACTCGGAAGGAAACTATTTCGAAGGCGGCAACTACAGCGGAACTATCTTAGACGACAAAGCCAACGGGTCCTTTACAGATGTAGGCAGTTATCCGACTGTCACCGGACAGAGCTCTCCCGCCACCAGTTTCAACCCAGCGGATAGTTATTCCGGATATCGGGTGGAAACTCCGGAATATGCCAAATCATTCGCCACAAACTGGGCCGGATCGCAAAGCAGCAGCAGTACCTGGGTATTCGGATACTAAGACATGGAGCTATGTACCATTTACTTCTGCAGGAACCAACGGCAGAGGCAGTCAGCCAACGGTCAGCACAGCTAATTACGATTGAACATACAATGGGGCTGACGCGTACAACATGTAGCGCCTGATAAGACTTGCACCCTACACAAAGCGTTACTGTACTCCCGGAAGGGGCTGTCAGAAGAGTTCTGAATTTACGAAAACACCCTCACTACATAAAATGTAACGAGGGTGTTTGATCAGGTCAGGGACTTTTCTGACAGCCCCTTTATATAGCTGATAACTCCCGGATGAGTGCCCATCAGAACATATAGGCTACACCCACCTGCCAAGTCTTGGTCTTATAGGAGTCGGTAGTTGTTCCTTCAAATTTGCCCGTATCGCTCAGCGGGATGTTGTAGTTGAATCCCAGTTGGAAGTGATTGAGCAATTTCAGACCGGCTCCCACATTGATCCCTACCTGGGCACCTTTCTTATTTACTTTATCTCCATAGTATCCATCAACGGTTTTATTACCCGAAAAGTCGAAATAGAAATCCGGACCCGCCGCCAGATAGATACCTGCCAGACTTCCCAGACCAAAGGTATATTTCAGATTCACCGGAATATCCACCCCATTCTGCTTCACGGTCTCCGTAGTGATCGCGTTGACATTACTGTCATCGATCTTGATACCCCGTTGAGAAAACAACAAAGCTCCGTCTACCCCCCAGACCAATGAGGGGAATAGTGGTTTCGACCATCGGACCGAAATAAAAACCAGTGAAGTTCTCCGATCTATATTTGTTCTTGCTGAAGCTGGGCTTAGACATATTCACCCCGCCTTTTATCCCCCACTTGAGCAATTGTGCCTGAGCAGGCATAGCCATACCAACGGCCAATAATAAAACACCGATAAGTTTTTTCATTTTGGTTTTGTTTTAAAATTCGGGACAAATATATCCTTTTTTCCGGGAAGTCCATACACAGGAAGACATTTGTCGCATTCTTCCCCTTCTCAGAGGTCACCGGAGGTTTTTACAGGAGCGGATCACCGAAGCAACTCTTCCGCGGAGATCCGCTCCCCGGTAAACTGCTCAAACCGATCCAGCAGAAAAGGATCCCGGACATCCACTACCCGCAAAAGCGTTTCGCACACCACTGCCCGGTCCGTTCCCCTGAGGAAATCGATACATGCCTTAAAGAACAAGATCTCTTCCCGTTTTTCACTATCGTAAACCTGCACAACAGATAGCTGCTCCAGATGCTGAGCAGCCAGTTCCAGATCTCCCAGATAGAATGCTGTCTTCATTCTATCGAAAGACACCTCCCCGATCATTTCCTCCTCTTTCCAGCTTTCAGCCTCGTCGGAAATAGCAAGACGCAACTTACGCATACGATCGGTAAGCAGCTCCATAGAGTGGTCGTAGTCTGCCAACGCTTCGTTGTATGCTCCAAGTGCCTGGTAATAATTGCCCCGAAGTTGCCAGTAATACGGATTTTAATCATCCGACCGGATCAACTGATCAAAATCTTCTATCGCTCTGGCATCTCCCAGATCCGAATAGATAACTCCGCGTTGTACCCGCGCTTCTATAAATTCCGGGTCCTTTTTCAACAAATGATCCAACAACACCAGAGCCCTCTCAGACTCTCCATCGCTGTACAGATCAATTACCTCCCTGAGTTTCTGATAAGGATCCACATACATATACGGATACACCACCACTCCCGCACAGACGATCAGTAAGACACCTATAGCCGCTATATATATTTTCTTCATTGTTTTTCCTTTGAGTCTTTACATGTACAAATGTAGGGAAAATACCCGAACAATCGTACGGCATCATCGGGTTTTCTCTCAGTCACATGGGATAAGTGCGACAATCTATAGACGGTCAAACGTTTTTGAGCATACATATCCGTATCTCTCCGGACTCCCGATCTTATTTTGTTTATTTAGAGTTTTTTCGCGTTTTTGCCTTCACGCCTTCACCGATAGAATGAACTAACTATATATCAGATTTTTATGTGTGAAGGCACACCACATTTTATGCTTTCACCTGCTTTCACACCTTCACAAAAAACGGCTCATTAAACTTATCATATCCTTAATTACCAAGTAGTTGTTCATAATTAATTGTATGTATACTACTCCGATAACCTGTAGAGACGCACGGCGTGCGTCTCAGCATACCGAATGGGAAAGCATATACTATGCGGCATGTACTTTTTGGTGGACCTGCACCGCGAAGACGCACGCCGTGCGTCTCTACAGACAATCCACTTCTCTGTAGATAAAGGAATAAAAACTCACATGGTGAAGACGCTTCACTCCCGCCCTATGGCTCATGACTCGTGAGCCATAGGACGAGAGACCGTGAGCCTATAGAAGATAACTGCTGAGCCTATGGAAGAGCGGCCGGATTGCATAAGCAAACCAACCAGGTTGCATAAGCAAACAAAGTGGATTCCATAGGAAAATGATTCCAATGACACAAATCAGATAATTAAAAAGAAAAGTCAACCCGATTGTTTGCACCTGGCAAACGAACCATTTGCACCTGGCAAACGGCGGTTTGCACCTGGCAAATGACCTGTTTGAACCGTGCAAACAAGTTGTTTGCCAGGTGCAAACCAAAGGATAACACCCAGAATGTGTCTTTTCCGAAAGTAGATTTATTGTGAAGGCGTGAAAGCAGGTGAAAACATAAAAAAGCCAGGTGCATTCACCCGTAATACACTAATAAAAAACAACTTACATACATCTGTGAAGGCGTGAAGGCAAAAACTAAAAAACCCTGAGTAGAAAAGTTGGGATTGCCCCCATTTTTCACTTGACAACGCCTCTGAAATGATGTATATTTGTAGCAACATAAACCTTTTAAATTATGAAAATCACATTAGTAAAACACACGGATCAGACCCGTACCCGGCGGGTATTGGAACTTTCCCTTCTGATGGACTCCATGAAAACCGAGAACCAGCAAAAACCAGTGACCCGCCTGCGCCAGGCCCTCCCCTATTACCGACCGGGAGAACGCTGCGAACCCGCCCGGCAACTACCGCGTATCCTGTTCGCGATCGCTATGCGCAAAAAATCCCACGCGCCACTTACCGTCTACAACGGATTGGTATTGCTGTCCGTTGCCCAGCTGGCCGATCTTCGGGAAGCGGAAGCGCTGCGCAATCAGGCTGCCGAACTCCCCTCTACCCTGGCGGCATTCATCGGATCGAGCGGGCGCACGGTCAAGATCTTAGTTTCCTACTGCCGTCCCGACGGCACCCTGCCGGATGAACGGCAGCAGATGGAGTGGTTTCACGCGCATGCCTACCGGCACGCCGCCCGTTACTACCAGTTCCACCTGCAACACGATATTTCTCTGCGCCTGCCGGGGTTGGAAGAGGGATGTCGCCTCTCGTACGATCCGGATCTTTATTACAATCCGCAGGTGAAACCCACCCCGTTGCCCCAACCGTTGGGAATGCCTGCAGAGCCCACCTATACGGAGGTGAAAAAAGAGGAGAAAGACCCGCTCGCCCGGTTGATGCCGGGTTACGAACGGTATAAGATCCTGTCCGTCCTGTTCCACACCTCGCTGCAAGAGGCATGGAAACACGCCGGAAAGGAAGAAGACATACAGCCGTTCCTGCTCCGGCTGGCCCGTAATTGCTACCACTCCGGCATTCCGGAAGCAGACGCGGTGAAATGGACACTGAACCACGGCAGCCTGCCTGTGAAGGAACCGGAGGTACGACTCACCTTTCGCACCACCTATACCCTTTCTTCACACTTCGGCAAAAAACCCTGTATGCCGCCGGAGATGAGCTTGCAGCATCAGCTGGAAGATTTTATGAAACGACACTACGACCTGCGCTTCAACTCCATGCTGGAGACGGTGGAATACCGGGACCGCTCGTCGTTCTACCGGAATTTCAAACCTGTGGATGAACGGGCATTGAACAGCATGGTGATCCGGGCACAAAAAGAAGGCATCACCGTATGGGACCGGGATGTGAAACGCTACCTGCGCTCCGAACAGGTACCGCTGCACCATCCGATCGAGGAGTATCTGGATCAGTTGCCCCGGTGGGACGGTAAAGATCACATCCGGGAGCTGGCCGCGCGGGTACCCTGCGACAATCCGCACTGGCCCGATTTCTTCCATACCTGGTTTCTGAGCATGGTGGCTCACTGGAAACAGATGGATCCCAAACACGGCAACAGTACCTCGCCGGTGCTGACCGGTCCGCAGGGCTGTGGCAAGTCTTCCTTCTGCATCGGCCTGCTGCCTCCGGAGCTGCATCTGTTTTATACAGACAGCATAGATTTTGCCCGCAAGCGGGATGTCGAACTTGCTCTGCATCGGTTTGCCCTGATCAATCTGGACGAGTTCGACCAGATAGATAACAAACACCAGTCGTATTTCAAAAACGTGATCCAGAAGTCCGCGGTGAATACCCGCAAAGCCTATCAGACCTGTATCGAACGGCTGCAACGCTATGCCTCTTTCATCGCTACCAGCAACCATACCGATCTGCTGAGCGACCTGTCGGGCAGTCGCCGCTTTATCGTGGTGAAGATCACCGGCCCCATCGATCACGAACAGCCGGTAGACCACGCGCAGCTCTACGCGCAGGCCGTAGCGGAACTGCGTGGGAAAGCGCGCTACTGGTTCACCGCACGCGACGAGAAGGTATTGGTAGAGAGCAACCGGGAGTTTGAAAAACAAACGGTAGATGAACAACTCTTCCTACACTACTTCCGCGCGGCGGAAAAGGACGAACCTGGGGCGCGATCTATGCGGGCGGTGGAGATCATGGAATATATCCAACGCCGCAGCCGCGTGAAGCTGAGCCACACCCATCTCACCTACTTCGGCCGGGTGATGAAGAAGCTGGAGATTCCCTGCCGCCACACACGGGAAGGAAACTTCTACGACGTGGTGGAACTGAATCCATAGATTGATCCTGCAAATTTCCGCATACCATTTCGCCAAACCCATATGCAGGGGATCTTTCTAAAAAACATAGAAAAACGATCCTCTTCCTATGGGTGGTATGTAGTTACGCTCTACACTCTCTGATGGTCTTCCCGGGTTGTATAAACACATCCGGATACTTCTCAGGCAAAAAAGAAACAGATCCGTTTTCTCCTATGCTGACATGGTTTTTGTATTTCCGACCCATGATTTATTATAAGAATTTTTGACTGTACCGACCGTTGGTCCGCTCTTTCTGTTGTTTTCTTTTTGGCTGTCTTTCTGGTGTATAGAGGCGACTATGAGACGCGAATACGCGTCTGTACAGGTGTGTGACACCAGGTATTTTCAAGCGTAGATCGTACCTCCCTTGATCGGCTCAAAAATAGAAAAACAGGATCCAAACAAGCCAGAAGAGAGAAACGGGTAAAATGTAAACGGATTCTGCCTGTGAAACAGATTTTCAAATATTCCAAAGCATTCTTTTTCTACAGATGACCCATGATTTCCCTGAAAAAAACCATATTTCCTCCTGTAGAAAACAGATGTTATGAACATACATTCCCTGGTTCTGACAGACAGATAGATCTACTGAGGAGAATACTCTGTACATTCGTGCTGACTTTCTGTTTCTGGCCTCTCTGCGCCCCAAACTTATGGGAAGGCTGGGTAGCGGAGAAAGGTACGGAGAAACCCATAGAAAATATATGGGTATCTCTGTTCCGGGAAGATCAGTCGTTCATCACTTATGGCCGTACAGACACACAGGAACAGTTTACGATCAGTTATTCAGGTACTCCTGCCCCTCTATATACATTCTCTTCTCATTGATGGGATACAAAGCCCGGATGCTCCCGGTCGCGGAATTCGGGAATGGCGCTACGCTACGGATGGAAAACAGCCCGTCGCAGATATGGGAAGTGAAAGTCACCTCCGAACGTATCCGGCAAAATGACGATACCCTGCCCTATTCAGTAAGTGGCTTCCGGATGCCGCAGGATCGCAGGATCACAGCCTTGCCGATGTACTGAAAAAGATGTCCGGTATAGAGGTACAGCCCGGCAGACAGATCACCTTCCAGGACCGCGCCATCAACAAAATCTGACTACGTGACCTGCTCCGCCGATCCTGCCTTCACGTCTCATTCCGGGACCGCCTTATCGCATACCAGCCACGCGGCAATCTGCTCACCTAACGCGTCGGCCATCTCTTCCGCGGCATGGATCTGTTGCTTCGTAATATCGTCTACGTGTATCCCGGCCACGATCACACAATTACCAGGCAGATGCGGATGAATAATGGTTGCTATCTTTTCCGCCACTATATGATCTTTATGATAGCGGCCCTCCTGACTCGGGAACCGGATCGTTTGCAGGGGAAATGTTCCGGACAGCGTAGTCACCGTACCGATATGAGGTACATCTCCTCCGGTCACAGTGATGCGCAGATCCGAGCGGATCCGGGTCACTTCCGCCTGTATAGAAAATCCGGCGGCCGTCGCGGTAAATACATGTGATTCCATCTATGTATGTTAAGTGTCTCCCCACCGGGGCATCTGACCCTCCAGACCAAACAGATCCAGCGCCCGCACCACCGAGTGGGTCACCAGTTCATCTATCGTTGCCGGATGGGTATAAAAAGAAGGTACAGGAGGCATAATGATCCCACCCATTTCGGTCACTGCCAGCATACTTCGCAAATGTCCCGCGTGCAAGGGAGTTTCCCGCACCATCAACACCAATCGCCGCCGCTCTTTGAGTACCACATCTGCCGCCCGGGTCAGCAACGTAGAAGTGACTCCTGTGGCAATTTCCGATAAAGTCTTTACGGAACACGGAGCCACCAACATACCGAGGGTTTTAAAAGACCCACTGGCAATGGACGCGCCGATGTCTTCCGCCGGATGCACCCGGTCTGCCAGAAGGTCCAACGTTTTTTCCGGAAAATCCGTTTCGTACGCGATCACCTTTTCAGCAGACCGGCTTACCACCAGATGCGTCTCCACCTCATACCCTTTCAGCAGTTCAAGCGCCTTCATTCCATAGGGGATCCCGGTGGCTCCGGTAATGCCTACAACGATCCGGTCTATGGCTGGCTCTGGCTTACTTTTCATGGCCTGTCGGCTTCATCCAGTCGGGCATATACGGTGTAGGATCGACCTCTTTGAACTGTGCCCGTTCAAACGATTTCTTCAATTTCCAGGGAACCGTACAGTCAAAAATGGTTTTCGTAGTGATCCCGTGTGCCAGGATCTTCGGATCGTAGGCAGGGTCTTGCGACGGATCCAGCTGATGACACCTGACCCCGGGAATAAAGACGGTACTTACTTCTCCCTGATACCGGGTCGTCATGGCCCATAACACATCGTTGGTATCAAAAATATCTACATCCCCATCTACCAGTATCACCTGTTTCAGTTCGGAATAGATGCCGAACGCCATCAGCGCCGCCTGCCGTTCGCGTCCCTGATCCGCTTCCGTTCTTTTCTTTACCTGCAGGATGGAAAGGAATTTCCCGCCCCCTGAAGGGTGCGCGTATACGTTTTGCAGAAAGCCGGGTATCCCAGCTTCTACCGTCCGGAAGATACTGGCTTCCGTGGGAATTCCCGCCAGGTTTACATGCTCTTCACCGGGCCCTACGAGCGTTTGCATGATCGCGTTTTTCCGCATGGTAATGGCCTTGACCTTGATCAGCGGCAAAGACGGATTGGCTGTCCCTTCATAGCCCGGGAACTCCGGCATGGCGTAACCTGACTTTGTATTCTGGTCTTCCGCCACCCGTACGTTGGGAAGGATCTCGCCTTCGATCACGATCTCTGCCCGGGCAATGGATTTCTGTTTTACAGTAACGGCATCTACCAGTTCGACACCCTCTCCCCGCAATCCACCGGCAATCTTAAGCTCGTCAAAACCCAGCGGCGTGGTAGGTGCCTCGAAACAGGCACTGATATGGATCGCAGGGTCCAGGCCCATATTGATGGTTACCGGAAAGGGCTTCCCGGCTTTTTCGGCTTTCTGCCTGAACATATCAATGTGACGCCCCAGGGCGAAAAAATAGAGATCTCGTCTTTGCCCTGTACACACAAACGATGGATCGTGACATCTGTGTGTCCGTTCTCCGGATCGGATCCCAACACCAGGCCCTCGCAGAAATAGGGTCCGGCATCCTGCGGGGTGTTGGTGGGAGCGGGTAATATCTTTCGAAGGTCAAACCCCTTATCGGTTGCCTTATAAACCACTTCCTGGCACAGGGCCTTAGACTGATCCGCGAAAACCGGGTCCACTGTGTTTTTTACAGCCTGGGCCATGTGTTTTCCCAGCTCCCGTACAGGAGCCCCTAACATGGCAGCCACCCGTTCCCGGCTGGCTATAAGCCCCACCAGCACACGGGTACCGGGATATCCTTTGATATTGGTAAACATCAATGCCGGGCCTACCTGGGTGGGTCTGACTACTGTGCCACCCGCACCGATATACCGATACACACCCGCCAGATCATCTTTAGGGTCTATCTCCACTGCTGTTTCGTGATACTGCCGGGGTAGGGCCTGGATCACCTCCAGCGCACTCCGCAGATCATTGATCTTTTTGCTTTCCGTCTTATTCTTCATCTCTTTTTATTTTTAATCTCGTTATTCCTGTATAAAGCCACCCATTATATATGGGTTTCATGTAGTGGAACAATGCGGGTTGAGAAATGTTCTGCAGACGATTTTCAGGGGATCAATTGTTAAACAGATTTTCAGGAAATACTTTTTACAGGTGTATCCTGCCGCTTATGTATGCGTCCGGTCACACACCTTCCGGCTATTTCCCGTACTTTCCCGGCCTTGCCTGAGCAGTACGGCAACATTCCGCAGACTATCCGCGAAGGACCTACTGCCAGACCGCTCAGGCCAGACAGTAGCCGGTGTATCCCGGTAACAAATAAACCCGGGAAAAACAGAAGAACCAACAAGAGGAACCCGAAAAGAATAACGCAGAAGAGATTCCGATGTACAGAAGGCTTGACATAGCCTTTGTTTTTCAGAAACAGTAAAAATCAATGGACACGGAGCGTGTTTTATCAATCTGGTTTCCGACAGGCAGAGACGAATTACTTTTCCCCGCCCATCCTCCTACCCCGGAAACGCCTGTATATACCGGCTCCCGCCTCTCAAAGAAGCTCCATAAAAAACGCCGGATAATGCAGCGTCATTATCCGGCGTACAGGGTACACAGATCCTATTTCTGTCTTTCCGGCTCAGTATTCCTCTTCATTGAAGAAAAAGTCTTCTTTACTGGGATAATCGGGCCAGATGTCTTCTATACTCTCATAAATCTCACCTTCGTCTTCCATCTCCTGAAGATTTTCAATCACCTCCAGAGGGGCTCCCGAACGCATGGCATAATCAATAAGCTCATCCTTGGTCGCTGGCCAGGGAGCATCTTCCAGTTTGGAAGCTAATTCCAATGTCCAATACATAACTTCAAGTATTTAATTGTGAATGTTACTATCTGCTTTTCTTATTTTCCGGCAAAAGTATAATAAAATATTTCACTTGCAACCATTATCCCAAAATATTTCATCAGTCGCATTGTCAAAATTGATCTTTCTGGCCAGGACAAACAAATAATCTGATAATCTGTTGACATAGGACAACAGTACCGCAGGGATGAACATCTCCTCCGAAAGGGACAGAATACGGCGTTCGGCACGGCGACATACCGTGCGGCATACCTGACAGACCGCCGATCCGATGTAGCCACCCGGCAATACGAACGCGTGCAAAGGAGGCAGGATCTCATCTACGCGGTCGATCTCCTCTTCCAGTTGCCGGAGATCCTCCCGGGAAACATCGCAGGCCTGCTCCGGAGCTGTCTTTTCCTGATCGGTAGCCAGAAAGCTCCCTACCTTGAACAATTTTCCCTGTATCTCCTGCACAAATGTGCTGTCCGGCTCTTCATTGAGGTAATTGATCAACAGTCCCAGCTGCGAATTAAGTTCGTCAACGGTACCATAGGCTTCGAGACGCGGATCGGTTTTAGATACCCGCGTACCTCCGATCAGGGCAGTAGTGCCGGCATCTCCGGTACGGGTATATACACGACTTTTTTTCATGGTTTTATGTGTTACGAATGAATACTCCGGATGGTTAACACCCAACTCCCCTCAGAAGTTGACTATATAATGTTGTTTTACAAGCGAACGGTCAAAAAAAAGAACACCTACTTCGTAAAGGTCAAAGGTTACTCCCACCTTATCTTCCGCTTTCATCTGCTCCCAGAGGAACTTCATGGCCTGGTTACGGTGAATGTTCCGGACTACCATCAGGCTGCGGGGCGTGGTCAGCGACAGGCAACGACGGAAAGCGATCTCCGTATCGGAAACGCTGCCGGTATGCAGATAGAACATATCTACTGTTTCTGCGGCCAGAGCGCACGCACGCACATCGGCCACCGGAATGTATCGGGCCTGCCGCCGCGCCGCCTGCATATAGGATCCGGCCGATGAGGGAGGGCCCATATCTGCGATCATCTCGGGGCAGGCATAATTGACTATCCGGAAAAGCAGCCGGTTGATCCGTTCGGGTTCCTGCTCCCAGGTAAGTCCCTCTTCCCGTATCCGTTTCTCCAGCAAGGCGGGAATCTCCAGATAGGCATAATAGGCCTCCTTTTCATAGATCACCCGGGTAATGAAATGGAAGGCAAAAGGAGAATGTACGCCATGGCCGCAACGATGACGAAAACGGGACAACCAGATCCAGAAACGTTTACAGAGATACAACAAGGTCTGTATTTTTTTTGAGTTGTGTGTGCAAAGATAAAAATTTCCGCATATCAAAGAGATGTACGAATGGATGATTTACGATTTACGATTGAAAATACAGGGTAGCATACGAAGAGATGTACGATGTACGATTGAATCATATAGGGTATCCATACACCTGTAGAGACGCACGGCGTGCGTCTCAGCATACCGAACGGGAATACATACTACATGCAGAATGCGTTTTTTTGTTGGGCCTGCACCACGGAGACGCACGCCGTGCGTCTCGTATGTTTGCATATAAAATGTTTCACATAGGGATTTACCATCATATCCTTTGTGTAATTTCAATCGTACATCGTAAATCGTTACATCGTCAATCTCTTTGCGTCTCTACAGAGAAGACAAAAGAATACAGATAAATTGTATAACGTCTGTATACCCGTTCATACAATAGCCTATATACAAGGAACGATGCATACTTACTTCCTCTACCACAGATCCTCAGTCTGAGTGTAAAATCCTATCAAACTTTCGTATTATATCATCAGAATAGGATACCATTCATACCATGAATGTTATTTTTTTGTATATTTGCTTACACAACCGAATACTACCCTACTATCTATGAGACAGACTACCTGCTTTTTTTCATCCATATCTGGCTATGCACCTATCTCTCTTCACAACCGATATGTCGTTTGCAACACTATTCCGTACAGGACGGACTGGCGCAGCGTAGTGTCACCGGCATCCTTCAGGACCGCCACGGCATCATGTGGATCAGTACCTGGAACGGATTGGACAGATTCGACGGATATACCTTCCGCAACTACAAAGGGCATCCGGGTGATGGCTCTACCCTGAACAACAACCGCATCATCGCGATCCGCGAGAATGCTTCGGGAGACATCTGGTGCATTTCGCACGACGAACGTCTTTATCTTTTCGACACCTCGCGGGAAAAATTCCTGGATGTGCTCGCTTCTCACGAGCAACAATCCAGACAAAGCAACCGCATCAGCCGCATATATACCCTGCCGAAAGGAGTCACCTGGGCCGTATGTGAGGGAGGCCATTGTTTCCGGATAGACGAGTCACTTTACAAAGCGAAGAAAGACGAAGGAGTTACCTTCTACGGAGTGTTTGACCAGAGCCTCAAAGGGAACAGTGTCATGGATATTATAGAAGATGCCGACGGAGACGAGTGGGTGTTCACCACCAAAGGGGCTACCCTGATCGGGACTAAACAGATAGACAGTGACTTTCCTTTCAAATACTACCTGTCACACGCAGGCCGTATCTGGCTGGCCTCTCCTTACAATAAACTGGCAAGTTATGATCCGCAAAGCGGACAGGTTACCTTCCGGGACATACCTTATCCACTGAAGCACATCAATTTCCTGCAACACTGGAGTGAAGAAGAGATTGTACTGGGAACCAACGACGGAATCGTTTTCTACCACCCCGGCCGCGAAGCATTCCGGAAAATAGATGTAAGCAGTCCTTCGCACCCCTCTAACTTCATCGGGAAGATCTACCGCGACCGGCAGGGAGACATCTGGATATGTACCAAATCGCCGGGTGTGGTCCGGTACGAAGAGAAGACAGGAAAGTGTCATTATTTCCCTTCCCTCACCAAAGAGCACGAATATCCGGACCATATTTTTCACACCTTTCTCCACGAAGACCCGCAGGGTCAGTTGTGGATCGCTCCTCAGGGCGGCAACCTGACCTATTACGATCGCAAGGCCAATCAGTTGAAACATTACTATACCCAGCCGGACGATCCCTCGACCCGCTTCGCCCCTTTCGTGCGGGAGCATTGCATAGACAATCAGAACAACCTCTGATTCAAAATGCCGCAGGGCATCAGTAAACTCTCTTCTTTCCCGCAGCAGCACACCTTCTACCCGTCGGACGAGGAGAGTGAAGTGCGCGCCCTGATGTACGACAGTCAGGGCTATATGTGGGTGGCTACGAAAAACGAAAGGATCCGGATCTATGACACGGACTACCATCTCCAGGGCTACCTGACACGCGACGGCACTCTCAGCCATACGCCGGTCGATTTCTACGCAAACGCCTATTGCATGAAAGAAGACAGTCAGGGCACGATCTGGATAGGGACCCGCCACCACGGAGTGTTCCGGCTCACCCGCGAACCCTCCGGACACAGATACCGCCTCCGCTCTTTCCGATACAACGAAGAGGATGTGTACAGCCTGAGCCACGATGCGGTTTATTCCATATTCGAAGACAGCAAACAGCGGATCTGGCTGGGTACTCACGGGGGAGGGGTCAATCTGATGGAAACAGACGAAACTGGTAACACCCGGTTCATCAACCACCGCAACCGCTTCCAGAACTATCCCATTGTACAGGCCAACCGGGTGCGCTACGTGACAGAAGTAAAGGGAGAGGTGATGATGGTAGGGACTACCGATGGGTTGCTGACATTTCCCGGAACTTTCGACCAGCCGGAAGAGATCCGGTTCCATCGCAACACCCGCCGTCCCGACCGTACCAGCAGCCTCTCGAACAGCGATGTGATGCAGATCTTCACAGACAGCCGGGAAGACATCTACTTAGTCACCTTCTCCGGAGGCATCAACCGGGTACTGTCGGAAGAGTTGCTCAGCGACACCATCCGCTTCCAGTCTTATACAGTGAACGAGGGTCTGGCATCCGACCTGACCCTCTCGATGCTGGAAAGCCTCCGGGGCGATCTGTGGATCATCTCGGAAAATGCCCTCACCCGCATCGATCCGGCAACAGGACTGACAGAAAATTACGATACCTATTTCCTGAGAAAAGAGATCCAGTTCAGCGAATGTATAGCCGTACGCGACTCCAAAGGGATATGTACGGCAGGCGGGCTCAGTGGCCTGATCAGATTCAAACCGGACAAGATCTCCAAAAGCGACTACACGCCTCCTATCCTTTTTACAGAACTGCGCATACAGGGAGAAGAGAGTACCATCAACCTCAGCAACCTGGACAAGCTCACGCTCTCGCCGTCGCAACGTTCGCTGATCTTCCGGTTTGCCGCCTTAGACTATGTGAATCCCGGAGAGATCCGGTATGCCTACCGGCTCAAAGGCTTGGAAGAGAACTGGAACTATTCGGAAAAGAGCCGGTCGGCTACTTATATCAACCTGCCCAAAGGAAAATATACATTCCAGGTGCGTTCTACCAACAGTGACGGAGTCTGGACAGATAATATACGGGAGATGGAGATAGAGTTGCAGCCCCTGTTCCGCGAAACCATCTGGGCCCTATTGCTCTACCTGGCCCTGTTTATTGTCTTTACATTGGCTACGGTGTATGTACTCACCTATATCTACAGGCTCAAGCACAAGATCAACTTAGAGCAGGAACTCTCCCACATCAAGCTGCGTTTTTTTACAGACATCTCCCACGAATTACGCACACCGCTCACCCTGATCGCCAGTCCGGTCAACGAAGTACTGGAGCGGGAGCAGATCTCGCAGCGCGTACGGGAGCACCTGACCCTGGTACAGAAGAACACAGACCGGATGCTGAACCTGATCAACCAACTGCTTGACTTCCGGAAGATACAGAACCGGAAAATGAAACTGCTGCTGGAAGAGACGGAGGTGAATGAACTGCTGAAGCGCATCCGGGAAAACTTCCTGGCCGTGGCAGAGGAGAAAGAGATCAGCTACGATTTCGCGCCTGCCCCGCAGGCAACCTACCTGTGGGTAGATAAGGACAAATTTGAGAAGATCTTCTTCAACCTGCTTTCCAACGCGTTCAAATACACTCCCAACGGAAAAGCGGTGGCCATAGGCGTAGAAACAGACTCGCAAGGGGTAACAGTCTATGTCCGGGACAACGGGGTAGGGATCGGAAAAGAAAAATTAGACCATTTGTTCGAAAGATTCGAAAACTTTTCTACACTCCATATGCTCAGTCCCTCTTCGGGCATTGGTCTTTCTTTAGTCAAAGAGTTCGTAGATATGCACCACGCCCGGATAGAGGTATCGAGCCACGCGGGAGATGGAAGTGAATTCCGCATACATTTCCGCACCGGACGTGACCATTTTGAAGGGGAAACACACGTAGAGGTCCTGCAACCGGATCCCACGCAGAAGGAACACGCTCCTGCGGAACCCGGAAAGACAGAGACTGAGGAGGATCTCCGGGAAGACAAACTGACCATCTTAGTGGTGGAAGACAACGAAGAGTTGCAGGAGTTCCTGAAAAACATACTCTCTGATCCCTACACAGTGCTACAGGCCCGGAACGGGAAAGAGGGATTGAAACAGGCTACCCAGCGCATACCGGACATCATCATCAGTGATGTGATGATGCCGGAAATGGACGGACTGGAAATGGTGCGCCAGATCAAAGACAACCAGAGCATCTGTCACATCCCGATCATCCTGCTCACGGCAAAGTCGGCTCTCGACGACCGTATCCACGCGCTGGAGCAGGGCATAGACGACTACATCACCAAGCCGTTCAGCGCTTCCTACCTGCGAACCCGCATACAGGCCCTGCTCAAACAGCGCAGGTTGTTGCAGGAGATCTATCGCTCTTCACTCACGGAGAACACACCTGCACAGAGAGACCTGACCCCTTCGCAGCCACACGTCACTCCGTACGATGAGGTATTCATCCGGCAGGTGATGGAGTTTATGGAGAAGAACATGGACAACGCGGATCTGACGGTAGACGACTTTGCTCACGCGCTGATGCTCAGCCGCACCGTTTTCTACCGGAAGCTCAAATCGGTACTGGGCATGACCCCCACCGACTTCATCCGGGAAATACGCATCAAACGGGCGCAGCAACTCATTGCCTCGGGGCAGTATACCTTCTCGCAGATCGCTTTCATGGCCGGATTCAACGACCCGAAGTATTTCAGCAAATGTTTCAAGAAACAGGTAGGCTGTACCCCCAGCGAATACAAAGAAAAGACAGAACGCACCAAATAGTATAAGATTTACACCGGATTTTCCTCCCTGCCAATCCGGGAAAAAGGCTATTATTGCAACCGGAACTAAGAACAGGGCCGGATGTGAACAGGCCCCTCCATAAGACTGACACCATGAAACACCTGCTTTCTCTCTGTATGGGGTTGTGTATGTCCTTTTATCTATGGGCACAACCGGCCAGCGACCTGAAACTCTGGTACGACAAGCCTGCCGAACTCTGGGTAGAGGCTCTCCCCTTAGGCAATGGCCGCTTAGGCGCGATGGTCTACGGAGACCCGGTAAATGAAGCCTTCCAGCTCAACGAAGAGACGATATGGGGCGGATCGCCCCACAACAACACCAACCCGAAAGCCCGGGAGCACCTGGCCGGGATACGCCGCCTGATCTTTGAAGGCAGGAACAGGGAAGCGCAGGAACTGTGCGGCCGGGCGATCAGCTCCACCGGAGCCAACGGAATGCCTTACCAGACGATCGGCTCGCTGCATCTGGATTTCGAGGGTATACAGGACTATACAGACTACTACCGTGAATTAGATATAGACCGTGCGGTGAGCACCACCCGGTTTCGCGCGGAAGGTGTGGAGTATGTACGGGAGGCCTTTACTTCATTTACCGATGATCTGCTGATCGTAAGGCTCACCGCTTCAGAGGAAGGGAAGATCTCGTTCCGCGCCCGGTATTCTACCCCTTACGCCGATGCGGTAGCGAGTATCCCGGGCCGGAAAGAGCTGCAACTGGATGGCAAGGCCAACGACCATGAAGGCATTGAAGGAAAGGTACGCTTTACCACCCTTACCCGGATCGACCATCAGGGCGGAATTCTGGAGACCCTGCCCGACCAGACAGTGAAGGTGACCGGAGCCAACAGCGTGATCCTCTATGTATCCGCCGGGACCAACTTTATCAACTACCGAGATGTATCCGGCAACTCCTTAGAAAAGGCCCGCCACTACCTGAAAAACGCGGGTAAGAACTACACCGCCGCACTCAACGCGCATACTGAATTTTACCAACGCTATTTCCGGCGGGTGAGCCTCGACCTGGGCACCAACCCGCAGGTCTGCAAACCCACCGATCTGCGGGTAGAAGAGTTTGCACAGATCACAGACCCGCAACTGGCGGCTCTCTATTTCCAGTTCGGACGCTACCTGTTGATCTGCTGTTCGCAACCCGGCGGACAGGCGGCGAACCTGCAAGGCATATGGAACTATCAGCTGCGTGCGCCCTGGGACGGGAAATATACAACGGATATCAATGTAGAGATGAACTACTGGCCCGCGGAGATCACTCACCTGGAAGAGATGCACGAGCCTTTTCTGCGCCTGATACGCGAAACCGCCATACAGGGACGGGAAAGTGCCGCGATGTATGGCTGCCGGGGCTGGACGCTGCACCACAACACAGACATCTGGAGATCTACCGGATCGGTAGACGGCGCGGCCTGGGGCATCTGGCCCACGGGCAACGCGTGGTTTTGCCAGCATTTGTGGGACCGGTATCTCTTCTCAGGCGATCAGGAGTATCTCAAAGAGGTATACCCGCTGCTGAAAGGTGCCTGTGAGTTTTTCCTGGATTTCCTGATCCGCGAACCGGAGAACCAGTGGTTGGTGGTATCTCCCTCCTATTCGCCGGAAAACAAACCGACAGTCAACGGAAAGCGGGATTTCGTGGTGGTAGCCGGGGCTACGATGGACAACCAGATGGTGCACGACCTCTTCCTGAACACCATATAGGCCGCGGAGACTGTAGGGGAGACCACCGTGTTCACGGACAGCCTGCGGTACGTAGCCGGACAACTGGCTCCGATGCAGGTAGGAGGCTGGGGCAACTTCAGGAATGGATGCACGACTGGGACCATCCCAACGACCGTCACCGCCACGTCTCTCACCTGTGGGGGCTCTATCCGGGCAGGCAGATCAGCCACTGGGCCACGCCGGTACTCTTCGACGCGGCACGTACCTCGCTCCTCGCCCGGGGCGACCACTCTACGGGATGGTCTATGGGATGGAAGGTATATCTGTGGGCACGCCTGCTGGACGGGAACCATGCCTATAAACTGATCACTGAACAGATACGCCCTACCAAAGAGGAGAAAGGACAGGACGGCGGCACCTACCCCAACCTGTTCGACGCGCATCCTCCCTTCCAGATCGATGGCAACTTCGGCTGTACGGCAGGGATCGCTGAGATGCTGGTACAGAGCCATGCCGGAGCGGTACACCTGCTTCCCGCGCTGCCGGAGGTATGGCCCGACGGTAGCGTGAAAGGATTGCGCTGCCGGGGCGGGTTTGTCATCGAAGAGATGACCTGGAAAGCGGGCAAGCTGCAATAGGTACGGATACGCTCTACCATCGGGGGTACACTAAGGGTGCGTAGTCACTCCTGCCTGAGTGGTGCCCACACCCCGCTGTCCCCAGCCACTGACGATGAGAAAAACCCCTTGCTGAGTGTGCAGCCTATACGCAAGCCCCTGATCGCTCCCCACGCTCCCATAGACACGAGAAAGCGTATAAAGAGCCACCTGTACGATCTGGAAACGGTGGCCGGACAAACGTATATCCTGACGGCTAATTAAAAAAGAGATGAGATCATACCCGTTTTTTACATGGATCCTGTGGTGGGTACTGTGCGGATGTACTCCCCAGGCGCGACCTGTACGGATACATATCCTGGGCGACTCTACCACGGAACACCAGAACCCCAACCTGAAAGCGCAACGCGGCTGGCCACAATTCCTGCACGATTTCCTGCCTGAAGGGTCAGAAGTATGGAATCACGGCAAGTCGGGAACCAGCACGAAGACGTTTTACCATCATGGCTTCTGGCAACGGGCCCTCCCGACCATAGAACCCGGTGACTATGTCTTTATCCAGTTTGCTCACAACGACGAAAAGCACGACGGCTTCGACGGAGAGATCGGTACCCTGGCTTCGGACTCTTTTCCGATCTATCTGAACCGTTATGTGGATGAGGTCAGAGAACGCGGTGCTTACCCTGTATTGGTGACTCCCATTGTGCGAAAAATGCTCGACAGCGAAGGACGGGTGACCCGCCGGGGCAGGCACGACCTGGCAGAGCACATCCACCAACGGATAGACGCGGCTACAGACCCGGCCGACACCGTTACCTATAACTATGTATATCAGATGAAACAAGTGGCACAGCAGCGTGGAGTGCCACTGATAGATATGACCGCGCTTACCGAAGAATTAGTCAACAGATACGGCGAGCAACGCGCCACCCAACTGATCTATAATGTGGGAGACGGCACACACATCGGTGCCGGAGGCGCGGCCCTGTTCTCCCGGTTGATAGCAGCAGAGATCGGGCACACCCTGCAGATACCCGTCTCTTACGTGCCACCGGCCCAGGTGTTGCTGGCACAACCGGCCCGTTTCGATTACGGAAATATCTACCGCGGTATGTCGCGGATACAGGCCATAGATATTGGCATCACAGGCGATCTGTCGGCTCATCCAGGAACGGAAATAACAGTATCTGCTACCGGCGATGCACTGACCGTGTCTGACACCCCGGACGGTGAATTCGGAAAAAGTCTGGTGTTGCTGCTGTCAGCGACAGAGGAGGAGGTCATACTGGCCCCGGTTTATGTGAAGGCGACTCCCGGCCAGGCAGGCAGCTTCAGCGGTGAACTGCGGGTCCGCACCTCCGGCGAACAACGAAAATTATCCTTCACCGGACATTGCTTAGAACTGGCGGCTTCCTCTCCGGTACAGGTGAGCTACCTGTTGCACAACCATTCCCAGGCAGTGACCGAAGGGGCAGTCATCGGTAGCGAACAGCAACGGAGCCAGATGGAGCTACAGGGGTATCTGCGCCCTGCCGACAGAAATGTACCGTCCGGACTATCTCCTAACACCAAAGTACAATTCAATACCATAACCAGCGGCAGATGGCCCCGGGGCGAGATGGATGTAAATTACAACCGCTATATCGAATTTGCCGTAGAGGCCGCGCCGGCAACCCGGCTACGTATCCGGAACATCGAACTGACTGCGGGAGGAGGAGTAAGTTACCGGATCGCCTGTTCGCACACGCCTGATTTCTCAACGGCTACCGTGCTGGGCGAGCGAAACGACGGAAAGGCAGACATGATGCCGCATCGTTTTGAGACCATGCAGGAGATAGCATCCGGTGAGAAACTTTACCTGCGTATCTATCCCTGGAACAACCGGAACCATACAGACCATGCTACCCTCTGCCTGCAAGGGGTTGTCTTTCAGGGCATACAGGAAACGGAATAAAAGGAATGATCTCATACACAAAGTGCTTGTACAGGAGTTTCCGCACACACATGGTTCAGGCAGTACATTCCGGGGCCATTCGCTCCATCGTTCCGCCACAGGAAAGTCTACTTCGGACTATGGTGCCCCGCTTTTCCTGTCCACACCATAAAAAAGTCAGACTTCTCGCAAGCCCGACTTTCATAATCATGCAAATGAATATCTATAATTTCTTATAGATAAATATGTTTAATAATTACTTACTTTATCTAAGGATAGCTGCTGATCCGGTGATCTGATTTTCTCGCGGCAGCGACACTGCTTTCTGACCGACCCGACAAAAATAGTGCTACGGAAGCATCCGGAAGAGTAAAAACAGTTCAAAAGAGAAGACATATATGTTTTGAAGAGATTTTACACTACGGAACCGGAAATTCCCCCTTCCCGGCTCCGTAGTTTTTCCTTGTTCTGGCAACGCTGCCCTGTCTCAGTCGCGCGAAGCGGCAGAATAGTTGATCTTCAGCGCGTATGCCTGACGAAGTGCCTGCTTGACATCCGTAACAATACCCATGCGGGTATCTTTGTCAATTTTCAGTGACACAGTCATGAAAGGCTGGTCCTGCTCTTTCATACTCAGACGTTCCTGAGTGATGAAATCCTGGATCTCGGCCACCTCGGCAAAGCTATCGTTGAGCTGGATCCGGCTTTCCGATCCCAGCTTCTTACGGTATTCTGCCGTAGGCTGTCCTACGTAGATAAAAGTGACCAATGATTTCTTCTCTAACTTTTCCAGTTCGGTAGCCTGCGGCACCTTGAACTCTACCTTTAGCTGCACTTCGCGCATGGTGGTTACCATCATGAAAAAGAACAGCAACGTAAAGATCAGATCGGGAAGAGAAGAGGTATTCAACGCAGGCATGGTACGTTTTCCGGTTTTAGTGAATTTTCCCATAGCTCAGCTTCCTCCGTAATTTTTAGGTTCTGCCTCAGATATTTTCTGAGGATAATAATCGCGTATCGCTCTTTGCCGCGGCTCATCGAGTGCGTCGTAATTCTTCTGCCAGTTTTCCTGAGCCAGTTCGTTCCTCAGCTCATTGTAGGCCGCGACCAATTCATTCTGAACCTCTATGTAGGCTTCATAAGAAGATCCGCGATCGTTCTGAAGAGAGATCACATGATTCTGGGTTACCATGACCCTGCCTCCCAGCAGAGGAATCTCTATCTCATGCTTCTCCGGCAATTTTTCATCGTTATAAGGGTTCTCTATAAACTCTTTCACTTTCGGTTTCAGATCCTTTACGCTGATATACTCTCCCGCGGCCATCAGCTGGTTGTTCGCGTTCAGGAATATCTGAAACACATTGCGTTCTTTTACAACTACCGGCGGGTCTCCCGCGGGAGGCTCCGGCAAACGCCTTGCGAGTCCCCGGTCTATATCCATAGAGGTTGTAATGAGAAAAAATATCAGCAACAGGAACGCGATGTCTGCTGTTGAACTCGAATTGATATCCGGAACTTTTCTATCTCCTTTAGCCATAATTTCTGTTTTTAGTCGGTTATACAAAATAATATCTGCGGATCCAATGAAGAAGAGGCTGTCTCAACAGCGATCTTGCTCTCTCCGTATTTACTCTTTCTCCACCTTATTAATTACATGCATCAATGATTCCCTACGTCCTGAAGGGACAACAGCTCCCCGCCCAGCACAGCTCCCCGCACAGCGAGGAAAGCAAGAAGGACAAAACGCCGTGTAGGCCAACATCACCCTGGGCTGGAACCGATCGTCCTTGCATGCCTGTGAGATACCCTCATTTTTCCATGGTGAGCCAGCCTTATCGCGCTTTACTGCAAACGGAAAATCACCGGCACCGTATACTTCACCCGCACAGGAGTGAATTGCTGCATACCCGGTTTCCATTTAGGCATCATCCGGATCACCCGCAACGCCTCTGTGTCCAACAGCGGATGCACACTGCGTACCACTTCCGGATCGGTGATGCTTCCGTCTTTGTCTACCACAAACTGAACGATCACCCGACCCTGTATATCACTCTCCTGACACACCTGGGGATACTTCATATGCTTGTTGAGGAACTGGAACAAAGCTGCCTGTCCGCCCGGGAATTCGGGCATCTGTTCCACACTGACATGGATAATATCTTCTATTACTTCCGGTTCCTCTACCACAGGAGGCAGATACCTGAACTCTACGCCCCGGTCAGTCTCTTCACTACTCTCTACTGTACCTTCAGGCACATCGGCAGTATTCTCTACAATGGCCAGCACCTCTGTATACGTCACAGGCTCAGGTTCGGGTGGCGGAGCAGGCTGATCGTACATCCTGAGCAGTTCGATCTCCTCTTCAAACTCCACATCCCGGAGCGCCAGACTGGTATCTACTACCATATCGTACTGAGACCATTCAAAAGCCATAAATACAAAAGCCAGGGTGGCTACAAATCCCATCAGCAACCACGTGGTCCGGAATCTTTCCATAGCTGCTTTTTTACTTTTCTTGATTTCCATACTGTTATTTTTAAAGGGTGAATAAACTACTTTATGTAAAAGTATATGATTTTATCCAAAGATCTTATTCCTGCTTTTGATACAATCAAATATAGTGTATCCGGATATGTGTTGTCATTTTCAGAAGGTTCTTTTAAGAAAAAACCCTCTCAGACAAAAGATTTTAAGAGAAACTCACAAACAGGTCTGCGAAATTAACCTTTTATTAATAACTAAATAGGTTTATATCACAAACCAAAGATATAATTAATTTATAATATAAACCAAATTATTTGTTGAAAAACAACACATAATATGAAAATAAAAACAAAAACTATTGGCTCATTACTCTACAATCGTGTTTTATATAAGCACTCCAAATCGCTGAATAATCTGAATCCGACCTATCCTGTGGGAACAGCGTCCGGCCTTACAAGGTGCACCGGTCAGAAAAAGAGAGCTAAGGAATACATTCTTCACCCCATTCTTCCGGTTGCAAATGGATCTAACTTACCGGAAGAATTATATGTAAACATTCATAACCTTTAAAAAAATGGAGAGAGGGCCCCTCTTTCTCTACACGCAGGATACTTTCCGCGCTGTACAGGGATCTATATATTTTCTTATCTTTACCCCCTCAATTATACACTATGACAGTACCCCTTACTTCTCACGCTACTACGTTGCGCTCCTTCTGGAAGCAGTTGTTCCGGTATAACTGGAAATTCGGGCTGTTTCTGATCTTGTTGTTCGGTATCCCCCGATTCATACTTGTACTCCATGCCCAGGTATCCGGAAGCTACAACACGGCGTTTATTATCTTCCTGCTGATGTGTTTCACACCGCTCATCTTTCTCACTCGTCAGGGAAGAAAGAAGATCGGTCTGAAACGGCCGCGTAATTTCCTGTGGCTACCCGCCTGTTTCGTAGCAGGCGGGCTCTGCTGCGTAGGTGTGTTCGCCCTGTTTGGCTGGCTGTTCAGCGACCCCACCCACCAGCCACTGAACTACATCGCGGGCGCGGGAGCTGTGCCCGCTGAGATCAGCAACTCTGATCGCCTGACTTACTTCCTCATTGCCTCCATTCCCAGTATGCTGTTCAGTCCCATTGGCGAAGAACTGCTCTATCGGGGAGTTATTCACGGTAGCTTTACCGGGCAGTTCGGAGAAACCAGGGCTTCCGTCTTCGACAGCCTGGCCTTTGCCTGCACCCACCTGGCACATTTCGGGATCCTCTACCGGAGCGGTCACTGGCATTTCCTGTTCCTGCCCGCGATCCTATGGGTAATATGTATGTTTGTGGCCAGCCAGGTCTTTTTCAGATGCAAACAAACCGCCGGTTCCCTCTATGGAGCCATCTGCTCACACGCGGGGTTCAATCTGGCTATGATGTATCTGATATTCTACCACCCCTGCTGAATAAAAATAAATCCGTCAACAGACAGAAAAAGTGGGATAGATTTATTATTTTAGTCGCCTGCTACACAACGACACATAACACCCGACATCCTATGAAACAGAAAAAAGATCTGATCCGATTTGTGGCCATCGTGGAATTGCTCCTGGGGATAACCATGCTTGTATGTGAGATCTGTGACCTTACACGTCTGATCACTGTAGCAGAGGCAGAACGCCTTTTCGGAGGAAGTGTCTTGTTTGTCAAATACAAAGAAAACACTTTGCCTTTTATCTATTTCGGCCTGCTTTGCATAGCCACCGGAAGCAGCTTCTGGTATCGCGGCAAATGGCACTGGACCTTCACGAACATCCTGCTGATCACGTGTGTAATTTCCTTCATGCTTTTCCGGGTACCTCACCTGATCCTGCTCCGCATACCTGTGATCCCTTTTGTACTTATCACAGGGATTGTCTCTTCGGGCAACCAGATGCGTAAAAGAGGATATACGGCAGCCGTCGGTATTACTCACAAAGACAGGATACGTACCGTCTTGCTGGGCCTCTTATCCGCACTGATCTGCTGGACACTGGCCCTGTTGTAGGGAACCATCTGCCGATATACACAACCAAACAGACTGACATACACATGAAAAGATTTCTGTATATAGCCATGGCCTTGTGGCTGAAAAGCACGATCGTCCTGACACAACCTTTTCCGATAGACACCGTGACGTTCCGCACCAGCGAACCCATTATCTCGGCGACTTACTATCAGGGAGCGTTTTACTGCCTGAACGCACAAAGGAACATCACCCGAATAGACGCTACAGGCCGGGAAGAACCCTTTCGCAGTCCGAAAGTATGGATCGAAACCCTGTTCACCAAAGAGGGAGAACTCATTACCTGGGAACCCCTGTTCAAAGGCCTCTGGCAAACCGCGTATATAGAGTATCGGTACGACGGCACCCGATTCCGGCGCAAAGGGCGGGTCAAAGAGAAGAACCGCGATCTGTATGAAGACGAACGCTTCGAGATAACCGCGTCGTGCAGCGGAGAGTGGGGCGGCACTTTTTACTTTAAAGACAAAACCACCAGAAAGAAATACGAATGCGCGGCAAATTGCGCCATACAGGTCCAATCGGTCGACCACACCTACATCATTACCACCACCTCCAGCCACATGTTCGGAGCTGCACAGATTCTTCGGATCAGCGATCCGACCGCGCTGCAACCGGCCCGAAAAAGAGCTAAAAAACGGCCCGGAACGTACGAAAGCAAAGCGACCCAGGGAGTGGAGATCCTGGCAGACTCCGCAGGTATCATGGCCCTGACCTCCTTCCGGCATCAGGGAGAGATGTATCACCTGCTTACCCAACCTGAGGACTGGAGGAACCACCCGGCGGTCACCTGTGTGGCTACCGGGAAGAATGGGAAATTTAAGAGTGTACAACAACTGGGAAAGTGTCTCCTGTGGCGTCCGGAAAACAGTCAGGAGATCCCCTGCCAGGATGGCTATCTGCTGGCGGTAACAGAAGATGAGAGCCGCCATGCCCTGCTTATAGGAATAGCGAACGGACAGATCACGATATTCAGGTTCGGACAGGAAGAAGAAAACGGATCCGTGGCAGCAGATGATCCGGTCGTATGTCCGTAACGGTCAGGAGCAGCGGACAAAAAGCAGGTACCACAGGCAGCGGAGAGATCCGCAGGCAATTTACAACAAAGAAGTATAGGATCGGTCTGTTTTTTCATTATCTTTACGGTTACAAAAAAAGATGTATCACCCAAGCGTCCTTACCGCTCCGGTCAGATGCCCCTGGCCATACCCTCCGGTCAGGCAAGTCATACAAAAGGATCTGTTTATGGAAGAACTTCACATACTTAAGAGATTCGATAACGATAAACTCATTGATGTAGTCAGAAACTACAAAAAATACAATTACAGTGAAGAGGTCCGCAACACCGCGATCGGGTTGCTGACCGAAAGAGGCTATACCCTGGAAGAGCTGCGCCTGTTTGGCTACCTCGATAACAAAGACTATGATGAAGCGGAGAAAGAATATAACGCTTTTCGCAGAAATTCAAAAATAGCGATCTGTGTACTGATACTGAGCGCGGGGATACTGACTCCTGTCTATATCCTGTTTATCATACTGGCTTATTACAATCAGGAACGCTTCTACCGGGCATTGAGAAAAGAAAACGATAGTAGTTTGCTTATTGTAGGAGTGATATTCTATTTTCATTTGCGGAATAAAATGAAAGAAGAACTCCACGGAAGCAGATGAAGCCGGAAATCAGCTACCGGATCGGAAAAGAACCGGGAGATCCCCGAAAACTCCTCCGGAAGTAGAGCCAGAGCCTTTCTCCTGCCAACCTACCGCTGCCAGAACCAGCCTACAGACCAAATACACGAAGAAAAGAACCCCGTTACTTATAACTGTAACGACTCTACTCCGCGCGTGGTATGTACAAAGTGACGGGCTGTATGCCATCAGCCAACAGCTAAAGTGTTTATAGATGCCGCAGAGGTCCGGTCCGGAGAAATACCCTTACTTATATCCATACAGAATTACACATACATCAGACAGACTCCCCGGGATATTTTCAGTTCAACCCTTTACAGCCTGGCAACTATTCTACAGAAACAGAGCAGGGGGAACATCCAACAGATACTACAGTCGGCAGCAGAGACCACTCTGTCACTGATCTGCAACTAAATAGATACGCAGCGTATGCGGTTCACAGATCAGTAGCTGAAAAAAGATCTAATGGCAGGTAACATCAGGCTGCTACTCCTGGGAAGCATTGTACCTATAGGAAATACACGTGAAGACGACTTGTTCGAGAAGACTTACCAGTTGCGGTATGCTGACTTCGGATGTGTAATGCCTCCGGTCGGATGTGTGATTCAGTACAACAGACGCATAGTTGAATACCTGGATGCTACATTCGGACAGGAATGGAGAAAGTCGGTGCGGAAAGACGTTGTGGGATATAAGGAAAAATAGCGTTATCCATCGGTGGGAGCACCCCTGCATATCCGGCGTGTTTACACAGCACAGCCTGTTTGCGGGAAAATCCTGAAAAAAGATCACAGACCAGGGACAGGATCGTAAGAAAGAACAGATCTCTGTGCTATCTGCATTTTACTACCCCGTTCCGATACAATTCTATGGCCTCACGCAGCACCTCCCCGACCACATCTACCGGAATGTCTGCAAGGGATCAACGCGCAGGATCTTCATCCGCGCACGGTTACCCTGCTCCAGAGCCGGATGTGTCAGGTGATTGCCTTCGGCCATCAGGATATAAGGCTCCTGTGTGTTCCGGTCTGTCCACAGATAACACAGGATATTCCTTTTGTACAGAAAACAGGGCATTCCGTATTTCTGTGTTTCTGAAATATCCTTGTCATATCCGAGAAGGAGACTTCTCAAAGCCAGCAGCGCGCTTTGCTGAGGCTCAGACAGACTGAGGTAAAACTGACCGGGAGTTTCTTTCACAGATCAAAATTACTGCAAAAATCATGAAAAAACAACAGTTGTTTTCCGGATCTATCCGCGGAAGAGGTAAAAAACTTCATTCCGGCAGATAAAAGCAACGACAGACAGCGGGTTCCTGTTGCTTCTTTAACATACCCTACTGCCTGAGGCAGGACCTGTTTTTTAAGGTCCGGGAACATGTTATGAGTAGAAAAAGCAGTAAAGCTATCAGAAAACTTATATTTGTTCTTTAGAATATGTCTCACAGAAAATCTTGATCGCATGAATGGCGTCCATCGGAAAGTAGGCTTGATTTTATTTTTCTTTTTTCCCTGACCCGACTCTGTGACCAGGAAGTTTATGTATATGGGGTCAGGGAGTTGACAGAAGTATCCGCAAACAAAAAGCAGGGCTGCGCAGCCAACCACAAGACATCCATCCAAGTGGGTAAGACTGAAAACCAGCAGGCTTTTCTGAGAGCACTGTCGGGTTCCAATGGAGAAAGCATATCCTGCAGCAGACAGGGAAGTTGTTGCAAGTTCAAAAACAAGAACGCCCCCTTGGGTTGCGGTTTTTGAGACAAGCAGGAGATCACCCGCGAAGGATGGAAAGAGCCGATCATTGCCTATCTCAACGGATATGAGTCCGACAATCCGAAATGTCCTTACGGATTCACGTTCAAGACCATCAGTGACAGAGAGAAATCCGACCATACGAAAGAAGACGCACCCAGCCTCATCGGACGATACTACTGAAAAGATCACTTCTGAGAATGTGTATGTGCCGAAGCAGAAAGATGTATCAAACATGTACACGGGCTACGCGCGCACTTCTGATACATCTTTATCCGTTGTCTTACAAAAAGAGCGCGCTGGCCGCGGAGAACTGGCAAGAGACCTCATCGTCGACCTTATCCAGCTTCACGACTACATCTCCCAGCCTCCAGTAGCGTGAACCATAGTTCCAGTTCGCGCTAAAATAGCGCACGCAATCTCCCAGTTGCGGTACCGGACCCCGCAGAAAGACAAAAGAATATTCACATTGCTGTTTCAGATCGAAAGAGAAACCCAGGTCCGTATGGCCGTCTGCCAGAATGATCTGTATCCATATCGGATCGCCGACCTCTTCCGATACCACATAAGGGTGGGTCAGATAGGGGACGAATGTACTTTCTGCCTCGCTGCGGTGCTTACCCAGCATCTGCAAAGCACACTCTATCAAGGCCGGAAAACTCTCCGGCAGGTAAGGATAAGAATTTATCGCGTTCATAATCGTCCGTATATCCTCCGGCTGCCCCGGCCAGAGGGTGTGTTGTTTCATTGCAAGCCGCAGGGCATAGTCTGTCTGGCATCCGGACTGTCACGGTCCGATACCTTCTCTGCTATGAACCAACCGGCGTTACTGCTCTTTTTCCCGCGAAACCACTCTCTGCTGCCGTACGGACTAACGACAGACCAGCGAGGAACTCCATCCGCAGGAAAAAACAGCACTTTCCCGGCCTGTTTATCTGCCCTCTACAGGCACAGCACCTGACAGACCAACGTCTTGTTATATACTATCTCCCGGGGAAAAAGCTATTTCGCTCTTTTCCTCATCGTCTCTCTTTCGACTTCCGGCTCTCCCAGAGATCCCCTGGCTTGCTGGTTCTGGGCACGACGCATTCCCTCGATCAGACAGACACTGAGGCGATGTATTTCATACAGGTAGTTGTACGTCTCCCGGTCGACCTCTTGTCTCGGGTCACCTTCTTCCATCTTACCGATCAGTAGCCGCGTATAGTCTATAGATAGCCCATTGAGGCATTTGAGCAGATCCAACGGCGTCATCTCCTCGTTTACATACGTGTAAAGAGGTTGCATATCTATAGGCGTTTTCATGACTGACAGACGTATAAAGGAGGAAACACGGGTAGGTGCAAAAGAGAGGTACCAGGCAGCGCGGCGATAGCCGCACAGACCGACGAGACAGGAACAACGTGGAGACGCTGCGAAACAAGCCACTGAAAATAAGGACAGATACAATCCAAAGATCTTCCCGGAACATACCTGTACAGGAGTTT
>Ga0192240_10066_pt1 | contig 54766 bp, 47 predicted proteins | sample Koala_Koa27_H3_FD_131237 | JGI IMG/M metagenome (GOLD analysis project Ga0192240, IMG submission 131237) | Enriched cells from koala feces incubated with labeled cellulose particles, San Francisco Zoo, California, United States - Koala_Koa2-7_H3 ...
CCCATGCTTTATAGATAAGTGATAGAAACTTACGTTGTGAATACGCTTATAAATCATACATAGTATACTGTCTTTCTACCGGTTAATTCAGTAGCACATATACAACAATTAATTAGGAAGACTGACTTAATCATAAGCGGCAGTAGAAGAAGAGACCAGGAAGTACATGATAAAAAAGAAGGTATCCCGTGACGGAATACCTTCTTATGTAAAGTGCTGAAAAAATCAATCAAAAAAATCAGTCTTTCAGTTTGGCCCAGATGAAGTCACGGTTCAACTTGGCGATATGGCTGATAGAGATATTTTTCGGACATTCGGCTTCACAGGCGCGGGTATTGGTACAGTTCCCAAAGCCCAGTTCGTCCATCTTGGAAAGCATGGCTTTCGCGCGGCGTGATGCTTCTACTTTTCCCTGGGGCAGCCGGTTGAGCTGACTTACCTTGGCAGATACGAACAGCATGGCCGAACCGTTCTTGCAGGCGGCTACACAGGCGCCACATCCTACACAGGAAGCCGCATCCATAGCTACGTCTGCTACTTCTTTCGGGATCAGTATAGCATTGGCATCCTGGGGAGCTCCGGTATTGACACTTACATATCCTCCGGCCTGGATGATCTTGTCGAACGCGTTGCGGTCTACCATCAGGTCGCGGATCACCGGAAAGCCGGCCGAACGCCAGGGTTCTACAGTGATCGTCTCACCGTCTTTGAAACGGCGCATATAGATCTGACAGGTAGTTGCTCCGGTGGCTGGTCCGTGCGGGTGTCCGTTGATATAGAGCGAACACATTCCACAGATCCCTTCGCGGCAATCGTGATCGAATACGATCGGCTCTTTGCCTTCGCTCACTAATTGTTCATTGAGGATATCCAGCATTTCCAGGAAGGAAGTGTCGCCGGAGATATCTTTCATCGGATAGGATTCAAAGGCACCTTTTGCTCTCGGGCCTTTCTGACGCCACACTTTAAGTGTAAATGATATATTTTTTTCCATTGTGTACTGTTTTTTAAGCCTTGTAATTACGTGTCTGAACCTTCACGAACTGATAATTCAGATCCTCTTTAATGAGTTCCGGTTGTTTGTTCTCGCCGGTATATTTCCAGCAAGCTACGTAAGAGAAGTTGGCGTCATCACGCAAGGCTTCTCCTTCCGGTGTCTGATATTCTTCACGGAAGTGTCCGCCGCATGACTCGTCGCGGTTGAGCGCGTCGAGAGCCATCAGTTTACCTACTTCGATAAAATCGATCAGACGAAGGGCTTTTTCCAGTTCAATGTTCAGATCATCTATCTCACCGGGGATAAATACATCTTTCCAGAAATCTTTTTCTACCTCTTCGATCTCTTTAAGCGCTTTCTGGAGCGATTCTTTGGTACGGGCCATACCTACGAAATCCCACATGATGTGGCCCAGTTTTTTGTGGATAGAATCTACAGAGTGCTTGCCACCTACTGCTTTGATCCGTTTCATTTTCTCCAATACCTCGTTTTCCGCTTTGACGAATTCGGGCAGGTCGGTAGAGAAACGAGGTACCTGGATCTGATCGGCTAAGTAGTTCTGGATGGTATAAGGCAGTACGAAGTATCCGTCGGCCAGACCCTGCATCAGAGCAGATGCTCCCAGACGGTTGGCACCGTGGTCGGAGAAGTTGGCTTCGCCGATGGCAAACAGTCCCGGGACAGAGGTCATCAGTTCGTAGTCTACCCAGATCCCTCCCATGGTGTAGTGGATGGCCGGATAGATCATCATCGGTACTTTGTACGGATCTTCGTCTGTGATCTCTTCGTACATATCGAAAAGGTTTCCGTAGCGGTCACGTACTACATCTTCACCCAGACGCTCGATGGCGTATTTGAAATCGAGGAACACGGCCAGACCTGTGTTGTTGACACCGAATCCGGCATCGCAACGTTCTTTGGCGGCGCGGGAAGCTACGTCGCGCGGCACCAGGTTACCGAAGGCCGGATAGCGACGCTCAAGGTAGAAGTCGCGATCTTCATCGGGGATGTCATTGGGTTTTTTCGTTCCTGCCTGCAAGGCTTTGGCATCTTCTATCTTTTTCGGAACCCAGATACGTCCGTCGTTACGCAGTGATTCGGACATCAGTGTCAGTTTCGACTGCTGTTCGCCATGTACCGGCACGCAGGTCGGGTGGATCTGTGCGAAGCAGGGGTTGGCGAAATAGGCTCCTTTGCGGTAACACTGGATAGCTGCCGATCCGTTGGATCCCATGGCGTTGGTAGAGAGGAAGAACGCGTTTCCGTATCCTCCGGTACCGATGACTACGGCATGCGCGGAGAATCTTTCCAGCCGACCGGTTACTAAGTTGCGGGCGATGATCCCGCGGGCGCGGCCGTTGATGATCACCAGGTCCAGCATTTCGTACCGGGTATACAGCTTCACCGTACCTTTCTGTACCTGACGGCTCAGCGCGGAATACGCTCCCAGAAGCAGCTGCTGACCGGTCTGGCCACGGGCGTAGAACGTACGGGATACCTGCGCACCCCCGAACGAACGGTTGTCTAATGTACCGCCGTAGTCACGGGCAAAAGGTACTCCCTGCGCCACACACTGGTCGATGATGGCATTGGCCACTTCAGCCAGACGGTATACATTGGCTTCACGGGCACGGTAGTCGCCCCCTTTGATCGTATCGTAGAAAAGACGGTATACGGAGTCTCCGTCGTTCTGGTAATTCTTGGCCGCGTTGATCCCTCCCTGTGCCGCGATGGAGTGCGCCCGACGGGGAGAGTCCTGGATACAGAAGTTGAATACTTTGAATCCCATCTCACCTAAAGAGGCGGCCGCGGAAGCTCCGGCCAGACCGGTACCTACCACGATCACGTCCAGACGGCGTTTGTTGGCCGGGTTGACAAGTTTCTGATGAGCTTTATAATTGGTCCATTTTTCGGCTAAAGCGCCTTCAGGAATCTTTGAATCTATCTTAGTCATAATCTTTTCTGTTTTAAGATTTTAAATTGGAGATCAGCAGCCGCACAGCGATCTTACAAAAAATACGATCACCACTGAGGCAAAACCCAGTACGATAAGGGTGGAGTAGACGTAGGAAATTACTCTCCACCGCTCGAACCAGATCTTGTTGTTCCAGCCAATGGTGTGGAGCGCACTCCAGAAACCGTGAGTCAGGTGGAACCACAACGCTGCCAGCCAAACCAGATAAAGAACAACAAATACGGGGTTGCTGAATGTGAGCCGGATGAAGGCGCTTCCGTCGTGTGGAGAAATCCCCCCGTTGGAAGCAGCGTCATGGATCCCCATCAGTTCGGCAAACTGCATCTTGAACCAGAAATTGTAGAAGTGCAGGATCAGACCCAGGATCACAATGATACCCAGGACCAGCATGTTCTGTGAGGCCCATTCTACTTTTTTAGGCTTTTCCACAACGGCATACCGTTCGCTTCCCCGCGCTTTGCGGTTCTGCAACGTGAGCCAGAAAGCATACACAATGTGGATCACGAAAAGTGCTCCTAATCCCATCGTAGCGACAAGGGCATACCAGTTGGCTCCGAGAAGTTCACAAATCAGATTGTAGGCTTCTGCCGAAACGATAGCCACAAGGTTCATCGCCATGTGAAATGTCAGAAAGAGGATAAGGGCGAGTCCCGTAACACTCATGACCACTTTCCTTCCTACAGATGAATTAATTAACCACATAAATGATTGAGTTTAAATTATTTAATTGTTAGAATTTTATGCGTAGCCTGTGCAAATTCTTAATGGTCGCAAAATTACGTGAAATAGACCGATTAAGCAAGGGATTAAAGAATTATTTCTTTAATTACAGGCAGCGTAGAAAAAGTAAGTTGTGCCGGGAAGAAAGAGCGATCCGGGAAAAAGAAAAATAGCAGGGTTTGTCACAGGAAGAAACAAGTTTCTCTCCGATGCTTTTTATCGGTTAAGAGCCGAGGTATGTATCCCGTTCTTCTGCTGAACATTTACTTGTTTATATCTGGTTCTGCCGTTGAATAGGTACAAATTACTTTGGTATGGATTTATGATGAATGTACGGAGGGCTTGTGTAAATGAAAAAATGCCACCTAAAGTTTGAGATACAACAGGGTATAATTTTTTTATGATCTTTATTTACTTCTGAAAAAGTGGATAAATGTTTATGTTGTAAAGAATGTTTTTCCTTAATTTGTAAATAAAATTAATTAGGTGAATTTCTTCCGGTGTCCTTCGTGATTTTCCGGATTAATTTGCCATCAAACCAATTTATAAAACAATAAAATGATGAAATTACTGAAAGGAAAGTCTGTTATTATTACAGGAGCCGCAAGGGGCCTTGGTTTTGCGGCGTCACGGGAATGTCTGGCATGCGGTGCTTACCTGGCAATGGTCGATTTTAACAGAGAGGGACTGGGCAATGCTGTTGAAGAGTTGAAAAAGGAGTTTCCCCAGGCGAAGATCTTACCCATTGTTGCAGATGTATCCAATGAGCAGGAAGTAAAAGGGTATGTAGATAAGGTCGTGGAAGTGTATGGACGTATTGACGGGTTCTATAATAATGCGGGGATTGAAGGTAAATTGACTCCTTTTCATGAGTATGATGTGGAGCTATTTAAAAAAGTGTTGGATATCAATGTAATGGGCGTAGTGTATGGATTGCGCCATGTGCTTCCGGTAATGAAGGAGCAGGGATATGGACGTGTGGTGAATGTTTCTTCTGCGGGTGGAATAAGGGCTACTGTACGACATTCGGCGTATGTAGCCTCCAAACATGCGGTAGCCGGTGTTACCAAAAGCGCGGCATTGGAATATGGAAAGTTTGGCGTGGTGGTGAACGCGGTTGCTCCGGGATTGATCAAAACCCAGATGGCGGAAGAGGCGTTATGGATGATGAATCCGGAAAACCCGGATGCAGCTGAGAAATTATTTTGCGATCGTAACCCTGTGGGACGGCTTGGGAAACCGGAAGAGATAGCTGCTGTAGTAGTCTTCCTGTTAGGTGAAAAGTGCAGTTATCTCAACGGACATATATTGGTTGTGGATGGAGGAGAAAGCAACGTTTTTGGTCCTATTTAAAAAACAATTCTGTCCATCCTTGCGTATCCATAGGAGCCGTAGAGAATGAAGTTGTGTCAAAAGATTCTATCTGCTTTTGACGCAACTTTTTCAATATGCAGCTACCCTTTTCAGGGACTTTCTCAGGAATCCGGAAAACTGATAGGGTGGTCTTTGATAGAAGTACAGTAAACCGGAACAGCCTGTTGCCGGTTACCAATGACATACTAACTTTTTTGTAGGGTATTCCCCGGAGTGGGTAGAAGAATAATTATTTTTGCAGGACGATCTTTTCGCCTTTGGCCGCTTTGTTGCGCAGGGCGCGGGGCGAGTCTCCGAAAGAAGATTTGCAGAAATGAGCGAAATGGGAAAGCGAGTCGAACCCGTAGCGCGCGCTGATCTCGCTGATACGCTGTTTGGTATGTTGCAGGTCGTCTAATATCCCTTCTCTTTTTTTGTTGAGTATCCATTCGTATACAGGCTCTCCGTACATATTCTTGAAAAGACGGCGGAAGGTGGTGGTGGTGTATCCTCCCTTGTGCGCGAATTCTTCTACGTTTTTCACTTTGTCATAGTTTTGCATCACAAAGTAGTGGAACCCTTGTGTGTAGGTGCTGATGGGATAGAAGAAACTGCTTAACTGGGGCAACGGATAGTAGCAGGTGAGAATATAGACCAGCTCCTGGCATTTGAGATCTATGAACTTGCCGCAAGACATTTGTTCGTCTAAATAGGCACACATATCCCGCATGAAAGAGCTCAGGCGCGGGATCATGACTAACGGGGTATAGGTGAGCGGAGCTTCGGACATTTCCAGTATCTTCTGATAACGCGCGTCACAGATCTGAGGCAGTTCGGTGAACCAATAGGTCATGTACTCGACATCGGTCAGTGCCAGTATCTCGATCTTGGAACCTATAGCCTGGAGCACAAATTGACCTTCTTTCAGTGTGGTACCCGGGTATTCGTTGCTATTGATCAGTAATTCTCCTTTCAGCATGAACAGCATACAGTTCTGTGTACACTTCTCTGTCGGAAAGTGTTTTCCCTGCGCGTATACATGATGCACCAATGTGCCTTCGGAGGCTTTGGGGCATTGAGCACAATCTGTGTATCTCTTGCAATTACTATTTCTGATCATATCCAGGTAACAGATTTCTCTATCTGATCACAAATATACAGGTTTTCGATGAAAAATTTCTCTCTTTCACATATCTTTGTAGAAAACAGGACGTGCTTCTGTATAATTCAGGTATACTTGGTTCTGCGTCGGGTTTTTCTTATTTTTGCAGAAACTTCAAAACATAACAGGATGCGGAAATTGTTGACCTTATTATTGCTTACTTTCAGTGTGTCAGGTATATATGCCCAGAACTGGGACATCAATACCCTTTACAGGATCAATCACGGTCAGAGCCGGTTCGCACGTAATTACAGCAAAACCATGTCTTATTCTACTTTCTACCTGGCGGTGGGAGTGCCGGTGGGGATGGCGGCGTACGCGGGTATCACGCGCGACCAGTCTCTGCTATCCGACGCGGTCTATATCGGTAGCAGCGTGGCAGAAGCTATTGCGATCTCTTGTGCGGTGAAGTACATGACAGACCGGGAAAGGCCTTACGATACATATCCGGACCGGGTAATTGCTTATAGCCACGAATCTACTCCCTCTTTCCCTTCCGCGCATACGGCATCGGCTTTTGCGCTGGGTACTTCCCTGAGCCTGAAGTATCCCAAGTGGTATGTAATTGCTCCTTCGGCTATCTGGGCCTGTTCGGTAGGAATATCCCGTATGCAGGAAGGAGTACGCTATCCGTCGGATGTCATTGCCGGAGCAGTGATCGGGTCGGGCTGCGCGGTGGTCAATATGTATGTAAACCGCTATCTGAACAAGTGGTTGTTTCCGGATAAGAAACAGACGAAAGGATATACGAGGTACTGATTGGCGACAGGAAATGTTTCTACACTGATATTCCTTCCGGGAACCTCAGCGTCCGCATATAGGGAAGCCTATTTGCGTCTTAGCGATATACACATTCATTTTTTCTTTTGTTCTTATGCCCTTCTGTCTCATACATAGACCGAAGGACATAAGAACAAAAAAGAAAGAGAAAACCTGTTAACTCAAGTAAACTGCACAGAGTGACTGCAAGGGTAAATTGTAAATCCCTTTGCTGACCGCCTGGTTGGCTACGCTGATCTTCGATTGACTTCGCCGACCGTTGGTTTGTCTGAGTCGGAACTCTTTTTAATTCAGGTATTTTTTCAGCGCTTCCGTGAGAGCGTCGCCCCGCAGGTTTTTCTCTAAGATCTCTCCTTCCGGGCTCAACAGATAGTTGGTCGGGATGGAGTTTACCGCGTATTGCTGTGCTACCTCGTTTTTCCAGCCTTGCAGGTCGGAGACCTGGTTCCACTCCAGTTTGTCGTCCTCAATGGCTTTCAGCCAGTTCTCTTTGCTCTCGTCTAAAGAGACGCCCAGAACAGTGAATCCTTTGTCTTTATAGGCCTGATAAGCAGCTACTACATGTGGGTTTTCCGCCCGGCAAGGTCCGCACCAGGAAGCCCAGAAATCAAGCAATACGTAAGAACCACGCAGGTTGGAGAGGCTGAACGGATTACCCTCCGCGTCGGTTTGCGTGAAATCCGGAGCGATCTGGCCCACCGCGATGGATTTCCAGGCATGGATCTTCTTTTGGAATGAATTTCCCAGTACGGAACCCTGGATCTCCGGTGAGAAGGTCTGAAAGAGTGAATCTGCCTGTTCGCCATCCGGGTCGTAGCCCAGGTATTGCTGGTAGAGCCCGTCCAGAACGAACAGCGAATGGTGGGTAGCTATAAAGTCTTTCATCAGCTCTTTTTCTATGGCCTGTAAAGAATCTATCTGTGCCTGAGCCGATTTTTCATCTTCCTGGGTACGTTGGTCCGCGGGAATGGCTCTGTAGGCTGTGATCACTTCCCGGATGTTGTCATAGACCGGGGTGGTCAACGCTTTCCACTCTTCCCGGTCTGTATAGCCCTGAGAGCCGGTTACTGACGCGTTTTTGAGTGAGTCGGCACTTTGTAAGGTAATGGTACCCTGTTCTACATAGATAGTCAGCTGGTCGGGATGGTTGCGGGCGTAGTTGCCCGTTCCGTCCCAATCGGTATACAAGAGTGCCCGGAACGGATAAGCATAGGTGTCTGAGAATTGGAAGGTACCGTTTACCACATAGGTAGAGTCGGTCACTTTTCCGTCCTCGCCTTCATACGTCAGGTATATCCGTACAGAATCCTGTATCGGGCCAAGTTCTCCGTGGATCACATACTTGTTTGTCTGTTGATGGCAACTCAGCAAGCCAGCCAGGATGAATGATGTAAAAATAAGCTTTTTCATTGTCTAAACGTTTTTATCTTCAAAGATAGTGAATTTCGGAGTTCTCTGGTGCAAAAATCCGCAGAACGCTGAAATTCCTTTTCCGGTCTAATCTTCTTCGCTGTATATACTCAGTTTGGGATACCTGCTGTACAGGTTGGTATTTTCACGCTCTTCGGTATCTGTAATGCGGTACAACAGGTATTTACTGTTAGGCTCGAACGGACGTCCTCCGGGAAAATACACCTGACGATGTCCTTTCGGATTGCCTTTGAGGAGGTGTTCCACGCCGTTGTCATCGGTGTACAGATAGTCGATCTCGTCACCGGGATATTCGTTGCGCACAATGGTCTGTTGGTTGCGGATGATATCGACTAAGCTGAATCCTTCTCCAAACAGTTCTTTTCTTCTCTCTATCCAGATCTCCTCGAGCAGCGCTTCACCGGAAATGCCGGATACGGTCTGCGCTCCCCGGGCTGCTTTTAACTGATTGAGTACATTGATCGCGTCTGCGTCGTTGAGACGGGCTTTGGCTTCGGCATTGATCAGGTAGATCTCCGAGGTACGCATCAGTACAAGGTCTGCCAGCAGTCCTTCGCCTTCGCGGAACTTGAATTTGGCGTAACGCATCCATATCTCCACGGCGGTATCCGAAGCAGGATCGGGAGTGATCGCGGGGTTGGGAGCCCAGTAGATCATGGATTTGCGATAGTCTTCATCGTCAAACAGATCACGGAAGTAGGGGTCTGCGTTGAAACTGTAATAATAACTATCGGGGGTAGTGGTATCCAGGTAGTGGAACTGATAGCTGGGACTGCTCTGCTCGGCGGTCTGGGGATGTCCCCAGATCCATTCCGCATTGCTTATGTCGTTAAACCCGGACCGATATTCACTTTCACTCATCAGGTAGTTGTTCTTTTCCAGCAACTGGTTGGAGTAGGTTCTGGCTTTTTCCCATTGACGCGCGTATAAAGTGGCCCGTGACAGCAGGCCCAGGATCACCTCTTCGTCGATCTTGTGTTTGGAAGAGCGACTGTAGTTTTGCGGGATAAGTTCCAGGGCGATCTCCAGATCTTCGATGGCCTGCGCGTATACTTCACTGACACTGGACGCCGGTTTCCCTTCTGTAGAGGCATCGGAGGGTTCGGTATACACAGGCACACATACCGCGTCCGGATCTTTGTCGATAGCAAACGAATAGAGCGAAGCGAGGTGCAGATACATGAACCCGCGCAGTCCGTAGGCCTGTGCTTTGATGCGCCGGCGGTCTTCTTCGGTTCCTTCCGCGTCATCTATATAGGCAATCACTCCGTTCACGTTGTTAATGGTACTGTAGGCCAGTGTCCAGCTCAGACTGTTGGTCCCTCCTTTGCCGTATATGGCTGTAAAGACGTAGTGGTCTCTGAAACCGTAATTGGTATTGACAGCCACATCCATTCCCATGGCATCGTTGGCGCGGAGGGTGGCTCCGAATCCGGGGTTCGCGTAGGTGTTCCAGGTTTCCAGCAGATACCTCCAGGTGCCGTTCAGGACTTTGTCTCCTCCCTCGGTGGTGCTGAATACGGAATCGGCGTCTAAGGAGGTGGTCGGCTGGGTAGTCAGATCGCAGGCGGCAAGTGCTATCAGACTGAAAGCCGCTGCGTATATAGAATGAACTATTTTTTTCATTGTTGTATGTATTATAATTTGATGTTGATACCAAAGGAGATCGTTCTCATCGAAGGATACCTGTAGTAGGTGGTACCGCCGAGGGTCTGTTCCGGATCGAGTCCCTGCTCTTTGGTAGCAGTGAACAGGTTCTCTCCCTGTACGAATAGACTGGTGCTGTGTAGGGAAGCAGCTTGTGTCCAGGAAGCCGGCAGGGTATAGGACAACGTCACGGTTTTCAGTTTCAGGAACGAACGGTCGACCAGGAAGCGCGTAGATTCGTTTGTCCATGAACTTTCGGGACTTGTGGTCAGTCTGGCAACATCTGTGTAGGGGTTTTCCGGTGTCCACCGGTTCAGCATATCGGTGCTCCAGGCTCTTCCCGGTGAACCCTGACTAAGCAGGAAGATTTTGTCGCTGTTGTAGATCTTACCACCGATCACATAGGAGAAAAGTGCCGATAGTTCAAATCCTTTGTAAGAGAGCTCAGACTGGAAGCCTCCGGTCAGTTTGGGTAGGGAACTCCCGGCTTTTACTTTGTCTGAAGTAATGACGGAAGAATAGTCTTCTGTAACGATCTTGTCTCCGTCGTCGGTGTAACGGTACCATTGCGGATTGCCGTTTTCAGGATTGACCCCGGCCCATTCGATCAGGTAGAAATCATACAGGGAGCCTCCTTTTACCCATTTTTGGATCCGCTCCACATCTCTTCGGAAGGAAGAGATACGATCTTGTTCTTATAGGTGGTAGCGTTGACAGAGAGTTTCCATCTCCAGTCTTTAGTTACGATCGGATATCCTTCGACCAGGAATTCCCATCCGTAGTTGCGTATGGCTCCTGTATTCTGGCTGGTAGAGGAGAAGCCTGTAGAGGGTACGAGGCTTTTGCTGAATAGCAGATCTTTGGAACGACGCTCAAAATATTCTATGGTTCCGCTCAACCGGTTGTTGAAGAAACCGAGATCCAGTCCTATATTCAGGTTCAGATTGGTTTCCCAGGTCAGATCCGGTGTGGCCAGTCGGGAAGCGGTCAGTCCTGATTCGCCCAGGTTGTTGTAGATGGAATAGAGGGCCTGATAGGCATAATAACTGATGTTGTCGTTGCCTTGCGCGCCGTAACTGGCGCGCAGGCTCAGGTTGGACAGTTGTCCGGAGATGCGGGCCTCTTCCAGAAAATCCTCTTCGATGATGCGCCAGGAGCCTCCTACGGACCAGAAAGTTCCCCAACGTTTGTCCGGATGGAACCGGGATGATCCGTCTGTACGTACAGAAGCAGACAGGAAGTATTTTTTCTTATAGGAGTATTCCGCGCTTCCGAAGAAGCTGAGGAGTTTGTACTGGTCGCTGTTTCCGTAGAAATCGACTAATACGGAAGCGGCGTCGGGTTCGTAGTAACCGCTCGCGATCACATTCTGGCGTTCTCCTCCGAAATTGGACGTATTGTATTCGTAATATTCGTGTCCGGCCATTACACGCAGGTCGTGGGTGCGGTTGAAGCTGGTGGCATAGTTGACTACGTTGTTGATGGTAGTGCCTACGGTGCGCGCGTTGTACCTTTCTATGCTTCCTCCGGTGGAAGAGGCTTCTTCGTAGGTCGCGTCTTCATAATAATGGTTGTAACGGCTGTTGTAGTCTACATTCAGAGACGTGCGCCAGGTGAGTCCTGTGACGGGTTCGATCTGAATATATCCCCGCAGGGAAGCGATGTCTCTTTTGATCTCTTTTTATCTAATGGCATGGTGGCCAGAAGATTCTGACGCTTGAATGAGTTGGGCCGATACTCTCCGAAGTCGAAGATCCGGTTGCCGTTCTCATCATATACATAGGCTCCGGTGTCCGGGTCTCTGACATACACGGGATAGAAAGAGGGCAGTGCCCGTGCGGCAAGGATTACATTGGAACTTATGGAGTCGTCCTGTTTCGGATAATCCTGTATAGAGTGGCTGCCGCTGACGTTGAGCCCTACCTGTAGCCATTTGCGTATATCACTGACTACGTTGGTACGGAGCGTATAACGTTTAAATCCAGATTCTATGGCCACCCCCTGATCGTCGAGATAACCGCCGGAGATGAAGTAGGTGGAAGACTGGCCACCCCCGCTGACATGTACATTCAGGTCTGTATAGTGCGCGTTTTGGGTCAGGGCATCTTCCCAGCTATCGTTCCATAAAGGTGTGAGGCCAGCCAGGAGTTTACCGTCTGTACCTACAGGTTCCGCGTATTTACTGCCATAGGGGTTGATGCCGAGGTCACTGACTAAGTTCCTGGACGCGAAAGTGGCCGCGTCGGCAGCTGTATCGTTGCTGTCCAGCCGTTCGTTCCGTATGGCTTCCCAGTAAAGTTCGAAATATTCATTGGTATTGACCTGTTTGTAGTCTTTTCTTCCTCTGCTGGAAAATCCGAATTTAGAAGTAAATTCGATCTGGGGTTTCTGATTCCTTTTTCCTTGTCGGGTGGTGATCATGATCACCCCGTTGGCTGCCCGGGAGCCGTATAAGGTAGCCGACGCGGCGTCTTTCAGTACGGTCACAGATTCTATATCGGAAGAGGCAAGGGCACTCAGGTTGCCCGCGTAGGGCACTCCGTCTACTACATACAGCGGATCGCTGGAAGCATTGACAGAACCTACGCCCCGGATGCGGATGGTGGCTTCCGAACCGGGCTGCCCGGATGAAGAGAAAGATTGCAGACCCGGAACGGTTCCCTGCAAGGCTTTGGTCACGTTACTTACCTGTGCCTTTTCGATCGTACTGCCGGATACATAACCGGCCGATCCCGTGAAGGTCGACTTCTTTGCCGTACCGTAAGGGACGGTGATAACGAGTTCTTCGAGTTGTATGGCAGACTCTTCTAACTCCACATGGATGGTACGGTTGTTATTCACTTTTTGTGTGAACGTGTTGTAACCGATAAAGGAGAAGAGGAGTTCATCGTCGCCTTTCACCGTAATCCGGTAATTGCCGTCTATATCTGTAATGGTGCCCTGGGAAGCCCGGTTCTTTACGGTGATGGTGACTCCGGCCAGGGGTTCTCCATCGGAGGTTACTTTTCCGGATACCGCAATATCCTGCGCGTACAAAGTGAGTGTACCCAGCAAGGCACAACCTAAAATATATATTCTGTTCATAAACTTAGTAGATGTATAGAGAATGTAGCGTAATTGATTTTTTTCTTCCGTCAGCCGGGAAGGGAGAATATAGTTCTCTGTTATATTCTCAGCAGAAAGTCTGAGTCAGCAACACATGTGTCGCGGAGGCGAAACACTTCAAACCTGTTACTCAAAACTTATAACTTATGAAAAGCAACACATTCGTCGCATACAGAAAGGGATACAGGAAGAGTGAATAGTCAGGTGTCTGTTTAAATCGTGTTCCTTGAATCGTCTTTTTTCTTTGGGTCTGAAATACTCTTTTTCCATACAATGTGTTTTTAAATAAACTTCAATGATTTTAAGTAAAATTGTCCTGCAAAGATAGCGGAGAGGAAATAAATAAATAATACCTTATTTGTGGTATTTATGTAACACAGGAATAGTAGAAAAACAGTGGATGTTAAGAATAACGTCCTTCGGACCGGATGTAACTTTCAGGATCGTAGGATACGATCAGACGAAAAATAAGAATAAAAATGCGCGCGTTTCACAGTACAGTTGTTATATAAATTAATTATATTTGTACATTGTTTCTGATTTATAAATAGATAATATGAGAGTACTGTGTCTGATCTTAGTTGTGATATGTACGTTTTCTCTTTTTGCCCAAACGGCTGAAAAGGCTGTGTTAAAATGTGTCTATCTGGAAGATTATGTTCGTTTCTTAGAGGAGCCGGACAACCGCAGGCAGGATGAATGGGTTTTGGAACTGGGCAGGAATAGTTCTGCTTTTTATGGTATCTGGGAAAGAAAACAGCTTCAGTTGCGTGATAGCTTGTCGGCACAAGGGGCTTCATTGGCGGAGATCCAGTCGGCCCAGGCACAACATCCGCGCAGTCATCAGTATGGTGAGATCTATAAGAACTATCCGCGGAGAGGGAAAATGACGGAAATCGATAAGCTGATCAAGTTTTTTCTCGTCGAAGAGGATATGCCCGATCTGAAGTGGGAAATAGAGGACGCAGAGCGTGAGGTCGCGGAGTATGTGTGCAGAAAAGCGGTGACTTCTTTCGGAAACCGTACCTGGTATGCCTGGTTTACACCGGAGATCCCTATTTCCGACGGTCCCTGGAAACTCTGCGGGTTGCCGGGACTGATCCTGGAAGCGGAAGACAGTGAAGGACATTATCACTTCCGGTGTGTAGAGATACAGGTGGTGGAAGAAGAGGATACCCCGCTCTGGATACAACCGTTGAAACAGAACTATATCCGTTGCAGCCATTCGGAATTACAGAAAAACCGTGTGGAGCAGCATACGGATCTGAACGGATTTATCCGGAAAATGATGGGGATTACCGTGCAGACCCTTCAAACTACTCCCGAGGTAGAAAACAGAGTATGGAACTACATAGAACGATAAATTCTGTGTAATGGCAACCCCTGACCGGCCCTTGTTGCGTGGTATCCTCCCGGTATTCTTTTTCCTTTCTTCTTTTGCTGTCCGGGGACAGGAATTCAAAGGTACGATCGTTGATCGGGAGAGTCACGAGCCCCTGGAGGCTGTACATGTACAATTGCTCCGGTCGGACAGTACTTTGTATGCCTATACTTTTTCCGCGGCGGACGGCAGTTTCCATATTCAGGACACCGATTTGCAGACGTGGTTTATCTCTTTTTCTTCTCTGGGATACGATCGGCTGCTGCTGCCGGTACGGGAATTCCGTTACAACGATCAGATACAGCTTTCCGCTGCCGCTCTGCGTATCCGGGAGGTAACGGTCCGCTCAGAACGCATCCGGCAAAGAGAGGATACGCTGGTCTATTCGGTAAGCGGTTTCAAGATGGAACAAGACCGCAGCATAGCCGATGTGATCCGCAAAATGCCCGGGCTGGAAGTGCGTCCCTCCGGTGCCATCCTGTTCCAGGGAAAGGCGATCAGCCATCTGTATATCGAAGGCATGAACCTGTTGGAAGGGAAGTATGCCCTTGCCACGGAAAACCTGTCTGCCGGGAAGGTGAAGAGTGTGGAGGTGCTTCAGAACCACCAGCCGATCCGGGCCTTACAGGGCAAAACGTTCAGCGACCAGGCGGCCCTCAACTTAGTGTTGCGGGAGGATGCGAAGGCACAGCTGATCGGCTCTGTAGACGCGGCTCTGGGGGCGGCCACCCACGGAGAGGGATCTTTTCTGTACGATAATCGTATCCTGGGAATGATCTTCGGGAGCAGGCAGCAAAACCTCTCTATGTATAAAAATAACAATACCGGCAAAGACATCACCCGGGAAGTACAGATACTGACCCGGGCCGATCTGCTCCAGTCGCGCGTCTTACCGGAAGAGAGTGATGTGGTCTGGCCCCTGTCGTTCGCCTTACCCGACATCAACCAGGAACGTAGCCTGTTCAACCGCACGCATATGGTGGCGACCAATCAGTTGTGGAAAACGAAATCGTCACATGATGTCCGGCTGCAACTTCATTATGTACAGGACAGGAAAGAACAGGAGAGTTTTACCGAAACACTCTATACGGAAGCAGAAGAACAGGTCTTACTGACAGAATCGCGGGATGTCCGGCAGAAGAAAGATGAATTTGAATTTGACCTGCTTACCAAGATCAATGAGGGAAGTTTTTTCCTAAGCAACCGCGTAAAGGGCAATATCCGCCTGAGCAAGGATGGGGGCAACGTGTGGTTGAATGACGCGTATACTCCTTTGTATGCGAAACCGGAAAGGGAAGAGTTCGCGGAATATTTCGAACTGATCAGGCGTTTTGCCGGTAACAAAAGTGTTTCTGTCTCTTCACAGACTACTTATACCCATCTGCCGCAATACCTTCTGATTGGGAATGACGGCGAACAGCAGGTGCACATGAACGCCTGGCATTCGCATACCTATACCTATTTCCGGCAACGTATCGCCGGTTTGTATGTGCAGTATAAAGCAGGGATTCAGCTCCATTCCCAGAGGCTGAATTCCCGGTTGACGTATCAGGAAAGGGAAGAGCAGGGAAAGGGACAGTATCAGGAAAACAGACTCTATCTGGAGCCCGGTGTGACGTATCGCAATTATAAATTCAGTACGGAAGGGCAGGTGGCGCTTTCGTGGGTACAGATGAAGTTGAGCGATGCTCCGTCCGGGAAGAGTCCCTCTGCCTATCGTTTTTTCCCGGAACCGTCGCTGCGGATGCAATATGATCTGAGCGCGTACAGCCGCATCACTGCCGACTATGCCTACAGGTATGAGACGGGCGATCTGAACCAACTATATACCGGGCTGATCTTTCACTCGTACCGGATGGCGACGCGGAACAGCGGAACTTTCTTCACTCAGCGCAAACACCGTATCCAGACCTCTTTCCGGTACAATCAACCTTTGAAAGGACTGTTTTTCTTCCTCAACCTGTATGTGCACCCGGGAAAACAGGCGTTGATCTACGGCAGGGAGTGGCAGGGGGATGTGCAGGTCCGTACCAGCCGGAACAGACAGACCGCTACCAACCATTACGGCATACTCGGGCGCGCCAGTAAATCTTTTGCCTGGTGGAAATCGACCGTCTCGCTGTCGGGCAATTATTCGTGTTCGGATGACCGGCAATTGTCGCAGGAAGAGCTGATAAGCTACCAGCTACAGACAGGAAATGCCTCTCTCTCCCTGGCTACACAGCCTTGCGCGGGATTCACGCTGGAGAGTGAACATTCGTTCCTGTACAGTCGCCTGAAAAACAAGTCTTTCCCGGCTTTGTCTTCCGAAGGACTACGCGCGTTCAGGCACAAAGTCGTTCTGAATTATTTTCCCATAAAGAAAGTAGGAATCCGCTGGAACAATGAATGCTATCACAGTAACGACTGGTCTGTTTCGTTTCATTATTTCTCAGATATTTCCCGCTCTTACCGTTTGAAAAAATGGGAATTGCAAGTCTGTGGCAACAATATGTGGGGCAATAAGAACTACGAAAGAATATATATCGGCACGCTTCAGCAAACGTATATGTATTCCCGGTTGCGTCCTGCGGAATGGATCGTAACAGGCAGTTTCACTTTTTGAATGTATGTTGGCAGGTCTGCTGAAGAACGTAGAAAACACAAGGGGAAAACGATTGTATAATATTCTTGCAAAGACAGTAATCAGGGGTTATGTAGGGTGATAGGATTCTCTTTTCCTGTTCGGCATAGCCGGAGTGGCTTCCCTATAAAAACTTATCTCAGAGAGCTGATCTTATTCCAGAAGGTACAAGTTTTAAAAACCCCGGATAGGATGTCGCAAAAAGATGTCTTATTTTATTGACTGGAAATGATCCAGTTACAAGCCTATTTTCCTTACTGTGTAACAGTTTGAGAACGATCAGGGTATCCTATATTCACAGCATGTCTTTTAGGTATAAATAGAGGAAAGAAAATACGACTGACCACTAAAACAAGATGAAATTTTAATCTACTTTATCAAGGATAGCTTTTGGGAATATTCCGATCGGAGTAAATAATCCATATATATCCAGTCATGCGGATGAAGCAGGAATACAGGCAGCACACTCTCCATTCTACAAAGAGTATGAGGAACTGTGAAAGCTCCTTATACTCTTTGTATGAAACTGAATCTAAAGCCCGCTACCGGCGGAGTGGTTGCCCGTTGTCGGTAGGCTTTATTATGGCGGGCGGTCACACCCTATGCCTGTTGCGCACCGCGAATGCTCACTCTTCCGGTCTCTGCACTTCAAACCGCTTACTCCTTCACCCTCCTTATACAGCGTACCCGGTAGGAGGAGACAGCAGATTTTTGTGTATTGCTTATATTCGTACCGGCCGAACCACCGATACTGTTTGCGGTGAAAGTGGTGGTGGCGTTGTTGCTGGTAATATAACAGGTGGAGGAGGAGGTGTCTACTGTACCGGCGGAAATTCCAAGATAATTGCCCGGTGTAAAGTAGTTATTTCTTATCGCGGTATTATATATAGTCCCTGAAACGGGTACTTCCCATTTGCCTTTTCCTGTAACCGGATCGGATGGATTACCTTCCCAATAATCCCCACATCCGGTAAATTCAGTAGGCGTATAGCCACCATAATAAGTGAACGAGACTGTTTGGTACATAGGATCGATCCCCATCGCTTCGGTCCATGTCCATCCGCTATAAACTCCGGTTCCGGGATTGTACTTTCCTCCGGTGCTGTATTCCAGATCGGTAACCGCAAAATATAAGTTAGTATCAGTGGTAGACCTGAAATTAGTACCTACCTGTTCAAAGGTAGAGGCAAATTCGACCCAGTCTCCGGCTCCGCCATTTTCATAAGGATTCCACCATTCGATGTTCCATCCCACGTAATTGGGAGAACTGTGGGTCAGCATCTGAAAGTTCTCTGAAACTCCGGTCGTTCCCGCGGGATGATCCACTGTGACTTGCCGGTAAAATGAGTCAGAAGCAGTTCCCCTGGTGATCCTGAACTGACTTGCGGGCAGATTTAACCCCATCCAATATATAGCGAAGTATTCATTATTATTGGGGAAATGCGGATAAGTGGCTGTATAGTTGACTCTTGTGCCTTCCTGGCCGGTGTCCGAAGCTGAGCGACCATAATACACATACCGTTGGGTCAGATTCGCCAGATTGAATACATCTTGCCGGACTTCCGATATCAGATAGATGTCCGGATTATCGGTTAAGTAAACTTTAAAATATCCGGTGATAGGAGCAACTGTGGTGTTGTCGGCCGTGGCACGAGCCAAGACAGTAGTAGCATTATTGAGAGATATTGTAAAATGTGTCGGAGTTATCTCGTTGCCGTTCTCGTCACAGATATATACCCCCAGTGTCGGAGTGGTATTTCCCATGTATTCGGCTTTATAGGTTTGGGTAATAGTGGCGTTGGCAAGATGACTGGTGATGGTTACATTATCGGTTTCAGTAGCGAGATAACCCACATCGTTGTAACAGAAGTACTGATACCGGGTTGTGGAACTGGAAGGAAAAAAATCATAACTCAATCCGACCGGTAGTTTATTTTCCGCGTCCTGAAAGGTGGCATACCCTTCGCGGTGTATTGCCGTGATATTAAACGTATACGAATAGTTGCGCATCAGATCGACCGGATCTCTGTCTGGTCCGGTTACAAAGTCCAGTCTGTAAAAAGTTTCCGTCGTATGGGCCGGATCATTTCCCAGGTAAATTCCTTTGAGGATTACGTAAGGGCGGTCGGCTTCCGCGGTGGTCGCGTTATTGTAGGTTTCCGGCACATAGATTGAACTCAGGCTACCGTGATGTCCGTCGGCTATGGTTCTTTCTACATTCAGGGTGCCAGTACCTGAAACTGTCGGGCTCATTACATATCCGTCACCGGCCATATTTGCCAAGGCGGGGATCGCCAGAGCACTGCTGTTTACCCCACAAACCGTAATGCCTGTCAGTCTGAAATCTGCCAATCCTGTGGCTGTACCATTGGACTGAAGATTTACTCCCACATCTATTTTGGCTAAAGACCGCAGCATGTGTATGGCATTGCTACCCGTAAAATCCAGTGTCGGGGAGAGTGTCACTATCCCGGACGCTCCCCACATCGGGAAGCGGAACGAGGATGTCGGTTCGGTGGTCTGTATGGAGGTGATCTGGGTGGTCAGCACAGATTCAAATCCGGAATAAGCCATGCCTGTGGTTATATGGTTCCCGGCGATGGCGGACAGGATCTCATTTTCGACATTGGCAAGAAACATCAGTTTGTGTTGCGAAGCACTGTTCGTCACCGCGTTCAGCACCACTGTTCCCGTAGCGGTGTTTGCCGACGTTGTGATCGAAGCTTTTACCCAATGATCGAGTATGTCCGTGCCGGATTCGAAGACAAATACATACACATTGTCTATGGCACTCTCGTTGGTAAGTGTCGGTGTAGCCCGTGTCGCCTCCGCGGCATCGGGAATGGAGAACTCGAACGAGATGCTATGCCCGTTCTTTTTTTCTATGGGCTCTACTGTCTCCCCGACGCATCCGCTTAAAAGGATTTGGGTCGCTGTCAGTAATAGTGTAAAGTTCCGTATCATTGTTGATCCATTTCTCATGCTATACATTTACTGTTAAGTGGCACCGTCTGGCATAATGACCTGGACGATTGCCGTCAGATTTCCCGCTGTGATATGAATATAAACCGTACTGGATACAGTGCTGGAGGGCCGGGTCAGCACAACGTCTGTCGCTCCTACCATACCCTGATAGTGTGAAAGCTCAAGTGAAGTATTCGGTATAACAGATGAAGCGTTCGATGAAATCTCTGCTGTCCATCCTTCCGGATAGTTTGTAGTTATTGTCAATGTTTCAGTGGAAGAGCTGCGCGATAGGTTAAAATAAGCCTGGCTCAATGTAAGTCTGTAAATGGACTCTGTGTTCACCTCTTCATTCAGACCTATCTTCCAACCCATCACGTCTAATGTTAGATCTATGTGCAGGTTAAGGGTTCCGTTGACGGTCAGGTGGTGATTCCTGGGCAGATTGTAGCCGTGGTTGCTGCCGTCGGAACAGTGATCCAGCGGGCCCAATACCGCGGTCTTGTCACTGATGGTATGGTATTTTGCGGTCAGTTGTACTCCCTGAGAAGCATTCGTCGCATTCAGGAACATGGATTCGGGCAAAATCATCCGGCTCTTTTTCCATTCATAGGTATAGGTAGAACTATTGAATTGCATACCAGATGTATAGCCTGTATCACCGTCACTCAGGCTGATCGTTCGGGAGGCGGTTTCGTAAGAAGCGTTGTTGTAATGAGGGGTACCGCTTTTATTCTTTGACAGGATATATACCTTATCTGGTATGTTTGTTAATTCCAGTGCCCGGAATTCCTGTCCTATAGTAGCGAAAGGAGTCTGTAGGGTAATATCTGTTCTTACACCGAGCCGCTCTATGGCCACTTCCCACGGATTTGTCTGAGAGGTTACGTTGTAGGTACTGCCTCCATCTTCGCTAAGCCCTAATGTCGCATCTATGATGATATCATAACAGGCCGAAGACATGGGAATGTTTTTACTTGCATCAAATGCGGCGGAGGAAAAAGAAAATCCATTGAGATCGGTTAAAGTAGCGGTTGCCTCTACCATATTGCCTAATTGAGTGCTCAGCGAAGCATCGCTGGTTTCATTGGCTATGAAGACAAAATCATAGGTTCCGGCAGGTATCTGTATGTGTATCGGATTGTCGAATTGCGAGGTGAAATCGTGATATTGATTTACGGCCAGCAATCCGTCAGAAGAATGAAAGGCGAGTATGCGCAGATCTGTCACCTTGTTGTCCGGATCGGTCACCAGGCTCGGATCTTCTACTATGGTTCCGGACGCGGCAAATGGAGACAGGGTGATGTGTACCTGATCCGTTTCTTCGGGTTCTGTATCTGTCCTATCTGTGTCACATGCTGTAAAATGGCACACGAGTGCTGTTATTCCCAGGAATAGAATCAGCTTTTTATGGAATATGTTTCTTTTACAAATCATGCTTCTGCCATATTCAGGATTAATTGAAATTGCCATCTACATTCCGGGAGATCCATTCCGGGACTTTCACTTCCACATACGTTCCGTTGTATTCGATCAGCACGTCGATGATAAGATCGTCTCCGTCTTCGACATCGAGCTCTAATTTTTCCAGTACATACGTCATCGGTATGTCCACTTCATCATACCCTATGGTAATGGCCGGGCGGGCTATATGTATATTGATGTCGTTTTCTTTATCAAAATGAGGAAGATAGAACGAGGCAAATCCCAGGAGTTCCCGGTCTCCTATCGCCTGGTTGTAAATCATTTCCTCTGTAGAGGAAGCGGTGAAAGAAGCGTTCTCTGTTCCGCGTCCGAGGTAGTTGTCGTAATAAGAGGAAAGGTGGGAGACGGAAACCACCGGATTCTCCCGGTTTTCGTCGTCTATTTCGCCAAACCCTCTGAGGTATACATTCAGTGTGCGGTGCGCACTCATAAACGCAAGGGTATGTTCGCTCACTTCATCCTCCTGTACAGTGACGCTGTACAAAGTCATTTCTGCGGATGAACGTCGCGGTGCTCCGCGCATATCGGGAGCGTAATGTAAAGGGTCGGCGGTTTTTTCACCGTAATGGTAAATATAGCTGTCTGCAAATGATTTGGAAGGGAACAGCGACTGATAGTCGGTGCGGTGAGAAGTATGGTTGGCCCATCCTACGATGTAATATTCACCGGGAGCTACAGATACCTGTACCTGCCGTTCGCTGCTGATAACGATCTCATCGCAGTTGATCCATCGGTAGAATCGTTGTCTGGCATCATACATAAGTACGTCTACGGTTTGTATACGTGTAGCGAAAATCTCACTTTCGTCGGGATATACGCCGTTTCCGGCAGGATACCTGTCCATTCCGTCGGAGGTCAGGTATTCGAAATAAAGTATCAGGTTGTATTCCGGTTTTTCAGGACAGTCGTCCAGATCTTCCTTTACGCAGGATACCATGCACAAAGCTACAACACATAGCATGGCCCATCTCCATAAAAAAGATAAACACGTTCTTCCTGTTTTCATGTACGGATATTTAAGTGGTGAAGTTTTTTTCAATAGCCCGGGCATAGAACCTGAGGTGGAGGCCCGGGCTATGAAGTCATTAGTTAGTTGAACTCAACGTCTACATCGACCGTTGTCCAGTCCATCAATTCGATCTGTACGAATACATCGTATTTCTTGTTTGGATCCGGATCGTCCGGATCTTCCGGACCTTTCGGTTCGTCGCGGGTATCGTCATTACCGTCTCCGCCAGGAGTGGTGTTGTCACCTCCGGCTTTGAATTTGAGATCATTGATTACATATACGTAACCCCCTCTTATGTTGACAGCCGCGCCACCGTTATTGCTGTCATTATAACCGGTAACGGTAAGGAACCTGACACCATCATAGTCTCCGGACGTGTGTGTATAACCGGGTTCTCCAACCAGGGCTTCCATGGTTTTGTTAGGTACCAGTGTACCATTGTGAGCTACATTGGATAGTGCCAAAACAATGTTAGGAACATTTCCGGCGTCAGCAAAGAAATTATAAGCCCATGCACTTTTAGAAGGAGTTATGCTGTTCGGATAGGTTCCTGCTCCCAGATTAGAGGAAGTAGTTGCATAGGCCGGATCTACGTTTCCGGTCGTATAGTCCCAACTTCCGTCGTCAAACAGAATAGGATTCCAGGCAGGCGTAGAGTAAACGGAAGAGGCATTTAATCTGTCGTATTTGTCATAGGTATCTCCCGGATCAGTCCATGCGTACTCGTTCCAATCGGCAGCATCATAATCTCCAAATAAAGTAGATTCATAGAAGATGTTATCCACATAGATCCCATCCAGTTGCCAGCCATCATCCAGACCCAGGCCGGTAACCGCTTTGATCTCGAGACGAGCGATCAGAGGTCTGACCTCTATGTATGCTTCATGGGTAGCTGCGTCATAATCAACTTGTGCGTTAGGGGTAAGAGCAGATCGGTCGACCTGGCCTGCTCCTTTGGCAACAATCGCTCCCGAACCGGCCAGACTTGCGTTCAGGACTCCGTACGCATAGTCAGACTGGCTGGCAAGATCTACTTTTATCTGCTCCAGATCGCTTTTGCTACCGATGGAAGGATGTCCCGAGAAGTCATATCCCCCTATTACATATACGGTTTCAGCGGTATTTGAGATTCCATTGAATAAATAACCTTCTTCCAGTTCCGCAGCTGAAACCGCACCGGTAATAAGCTTATTCGTGATCTGTACGTATCTTACGAATTTCCCACTGGCATCGGCGAAAAAGATAGCACCTTCCGTGAAATTGACTTTAGTACCGTTTGCCACTTGTCCGGCATCCGCTCTGGTTTTCTCGTTTTGTTGAGCAATCTTAAGATAGAATTGGATCTCGTCGCCTTCGGCGACATGACCTCCTTCGTTGTCTTTGCTACAGCTGGCAAAGATCAATGCTGCTACAGCTAATAATGAAAAAATTTTCTTCATAATGTTACTTGTTTAATAAAAGTGATAGTTTGTTTATAGCTTTCTTTGGTAACGTGTTCTTATCTGCATATCTTCCCTTTTTTCCGGAGTTCTTCGAGGTTGTGTTCTATATCTTCCCGGGTGTAAGGTACCTCCTCTCCTATAGCCTGTAAGGCCCGGTTGAAGTACGCTTCCGCCTGATCCGTATCTTCGGCCATCAGGTAGTACACTCCCAGTGTGTTGTAAGCCTGGGGAATATCGTTTGTCTTTTCAATGTACCGGCGCGCCTGTTCCACCTCCCCCTGTTGCAGCAACCGGGCCGCGGCATTGCTGTTGGCCACTCTGTCTTCGGCATACATACGGAGGATCAGATCGGAGATCTTCTCCTGTTCGGCAGAACCTTCGGGATAGTTGTCATACAATAGAGAGAGCTCGTAGTGGTTGAGTTGTTCGGGGCTCTTCTGCATGATGGCTTCAGCTTCCTCTAAGGAGTATTCCTTGACGGTGAACTCCACTTTATACTCTACCCGTCTCAACGCGGGGAACATTTCACTAAGCATATAACGGAAGGGAGCACCTCCGTTCAGTACACGCAATCTGGCTTCCCGCACATCCGGGTCGCTCACTGTTTCGATGATGTCCAGTACCTGGTATTTGCCCGACATCTCTCCCTCGTTGATCATCTGCACCAGACGCTCCCAGTCTTCGGGAACGTTCTGTACGCTGATGAGCGGGCCGGGGATATGGAATCTGTCGCGGATGTAGCGTTGCAGAGACTGGGCACGCTCGTAAGAGAGTCTGTCGTTGCTCTGCCAGCTTCCTTCCGGAGAGGCATACCCGGTGATATACAGGGCGGAGATCTCAAAGTCTTTGTCGTTTTTCACCTGAGAGAGCACTTCGTTGATCTTGGCCAGTTCCTGCGGATTGCGACGGAAGTCCGGAAGGATCTCTGAGCGTCCCACCTGGAAATCCAGATAGGCCGAACCTTCGCGGGAGAGCACTTTTATCTCCTTCTCTGGACGGATCAGCTTCAGCCGGGGTTGTACCTCATATGCGATGTAAGGGGTCAGATGTACCTGTGCCACATCTTCCAGTACAAACCATTGCTCTACATTGGCACAGGAGCCCAGGATCTGACGGATATGCAGAGCCGCGGTGTCCATCCATATTTCATAGGGTACGGAACAGACGTACCGGAAGGTGATGTCTCTTTTTCTTTTTTTTATCGATCTTATAGGTCGGATAGTTGGCCAGCAGATGATAGTTACCGTACTTCTCCCTGCGTTTGAAAAGTCGGGCTTTGGTCTTGCCATTGACCAAGGCCAGCGGCATTTCGACGCAGTGGGTAGAATCGGCTGTCGTCAGATACGGGAGGATGGTCCAGCTCTGGCAAGGGTTCATTGCCTTTCCGTCTACATACACCTCCATTTCCAGATGCAGGCTATCGCCTTTTTCTTCCAGTTGGATGGGATGGATGTGCACACCTCCGATGCGTTTTTGTCCGGACACGGAAACACTTATGAACAAAAAGAACAGTGTGGTAAGATATATCTGTTTCATAGGGGGGGGATTACTTTTTAGATTTAAAGAGGTAGATCAGGGATATACCCATTTTGGTAGGACCGAAATAGTGTTTGTGGCCGCTTCCCAATTGTTCTCCGCATTTGTGGCATTCGTAACGATCGAAGTCTACGTAGGTATAGCCAAAGCCGAACTGGGCTTCTATGTTCCAGTGAGGACCCAGATACCACTGATGTCCGTAGCTGAAACCGCCGCCTGTGGCATGTCCCTGGTAGCGATGGTCTTTCAGTCCCGGATAGATCTCCAGAGGAAGTCTGATGCCTCCGACATTGAATACGCCATGGTGGGCATGCAGTCCGAAGAATCCTCCGGTAAATTTTTCACAGAGCCAGAAGCGCAACTCGGGTTGTACCGACCAGTGACGGAGCTTCTTGTTGTCATGAAAAGTAAAAGGGTTGTAAGTACCTTGCAGATCCAGCGTGGTTTTGATACCCAGCGCCATCTCGACAGAGAGGTTGGGAGTGGTGGTGGCACCGTAGAGTACATTGGTTTTTACGGCGACGTTCTGGGCATTCAATGCCCTTGCAGAGACGATCAGAAGCACAAGAAAAGATACAATAAAAGCGTATTTTTTCATTTGTGTGTGTTGTTTTGGTTATAATTCTTCTTTTGTGTTTGCCTCAAAGTGATACGTTCAGGCAAAGTTATCCCCCGGAATTTATTCGTCAGTGATGTCTTGAACCTGTCGGGTCAGGACACCCGTTTACCGATTCAAAGGCTCAACTGATCCAGCTACGGAGCCTTTTCCCACACTTCTGTGTGGATATATATGGTGTTAGTTTGTGTGGTGTGGTCACAGGTGTCGGTTGGCCACCTGTCACTTTTCTTTTTTTATTCTGAGTGCTCTCTGAGTAAAAGATATTTTTTTAACTATCATTAGTAGTACGTTGACAAAGGTAAAGGCTTTAAAACGAATTCAGATACTATATTTTATCACTTAAATACTACATTGTTCCACTTTTGTCATATTTGTGTGATTTTGATGTGCTTTTTTACTTTTAGTCGTGTCTCCGGGCTGTTGTATAGGTCCTGAAATTGTTTTCAGGTGTGTAAAATCTATGGTTTTTAATGGCTGGTTCTCTGACATGATTATATATATTGATCTGATTTTACCATTATTTGGTAAGGTAATGAGGGTGTTTGTGTGATTTTGAACAAAGAATGTATACAAACAGAACTCTTACATAGCACTCATAGTTGTTATAGAAAACCGGATTTGGTAAGGACAACGGAAGGGGGGCGGGAATTCATTCACGGACATGAACAGCGGAAAACAGGATATAATATAGAGAGGGAAGTATACAAGGAGAGGCAGGTAGTATGGGTTGACTCTTTTCTTTTCAAAAAATACCTGCGTTTATTTTAACTGTTTTTTGTAGTATAATCGTAAGTTATCTCTCTGTTTCCTGTAGCAGGATGAGTAGCGAAAATGGCTGAGGGTTCTTTCAAAAAGTTACAGATTGGAACTGGTAACCGGGTTTACAAAGAGCATACTCCGGAGATGTTTGCCTGCCCCTATACATAAAAAAGGACTTTCGTGCCTGACTGTTCAGACCGGAAGTCCTTTTTATTTCTGGGTTTATGTACCGATGTAAACTCTGTTTATCTATCTGTGTCTACACTTACTTATCTCTTTGCTGTATCTCTCTTTCTCCGTAAAGTCTATTTCAGTAGTTCTTCATATTCCGGCGAGCGGATGATCTCCAGCGCGCGGAGCACGCTCTGGTTGGTCGTATTTATGACCTGGAAATATTCGGTGATATCCCACAGGTCGCGTGCGATCAAGGCTTTCAGCTGGGTCTTGATCAGTGGCAGTGAGGTCTGGTACTGTTCTTCGTTGAATTCTATACCTTCTTCTCCGGCCAGTTCCCGCATACGTGCCAGGAGGGATTCGTCGACTTCGAATTTCTCATCAAAGGTCTCAAATTTCCTGTAGGTGGCAAGAAGCTGATTGCGGTTGTGATCGATATACTGCGTGGTTACTTTCAGGATCACTCCTTTGGCTACGAGATTGCGGTGGTAGTTCGTGTAGAGTGTCGTGTCTATGGGGACAAACACATCGGGCATGATCCCTCCGCCCCCGTACACCACCCGTCCCGATTTGAGGGTATAGGTGATCAGGGAATCTGCGAAATGAATGCTGTCCGCGTGGATCAGTTCTCCCCGGTTGTATCTTTCGAGCAGTTCCCGTCGGTAACGGAGCGAATTGTTCTCTTCATTCCGGAGGCTATCTGTAGCCAGCGCGCTGCTTTCGTATGGCTTCTGTATACTTCTTCCCGAGGGTGTGTAATACCTGGCAATGGTGAGCCTTATCATAGACCCGTCTGGCAGGTCGATGGGGCGTTGCACCAGTCCTTTGCCGAAGGAACGACGTCCCACGATCGCTCCGCGGTCCCAATCCTGTATGGCACCTGCTACGATCTCGCTGGCAGAAGCCGAGTATTCGTCTACCAACACGATCAGGCGGCCGTCTTTGAATTTTCCGTCTCCTTTGGCTAAGAAGTCGCTTCGTTTGGAAGCCCTTCCCTCTGTATATACGATCAGTTCCTTTTGTTGCAGGAATTCGTTGACTATATCAATAGCAGCGTTGAGATATCCTCCGCCGTTGCCTTGCAGGTCAATGATCAGGTCTTTCATCCCTTTTTTCTGCAAGGCTTTCATGGCGGTAGAGAATTCCTCCGCCGTGGTAGCGCCAAAACGGTTGATACGGATGTATCCGATCCGCGGTTCTATCAGATAAGACGCGTCTAAGCTGAAGATAGGTATGTTGTCCCGCTTCACGGTAAACCGCAGGGGTTCACTTACCCCTCGTCTCACGATGGTCAGTTCTACCTTGGTACCTTTGGGACCGCGCAATCTGCTCATGATCTCTTCCTGGCTCATCTTGACACCGGCAATGGTGGTATCGTTGACCGCGATGATACGGTCGCCGGCCAGTATCCCTACTTTCTCCGAAGGTCCGTTGCTTACGGGTTGCACAATGAAAAGAGTATCTTCTACCATCTGGAACTGTACGCCGATGCCTTCGAAATTACCTTGCAGAGGTTCGTTCATCTTTTTTACCTCTTCCGCGTCGGAATAGGTAGAGTGCGGATCAAGCTTTTCCAGCATCTCAATGATGGCGGCTTCTACCAGTTTGTTTTCGTCGACCTCATCTACATAGAGATTGGTGATAGCGAATTCCGCCATCTGTAATTTCCGGGCCGCGGGGCCATTGACTGTTTGTGCCTGCAACGTGGTGGCTGCGAGGGCAAACAGGAGATAGAATATTTTTTTCATTTCTTATCTTTTTATAACTCCATTCCTTCCGGGAGGAAAGCAGTAATGTCCTTGTTGTAATTGAGTAGTTCGCGGACAATGGTCGAACTGATGCAGGTGAGTTCAGGCTCCGTAAACAGCAGGATCGTCTCTACCCCTGCCAGCTTCCGGTTGATATCTGCGATGGTCTCTTCGTATTCGAAGTCTTTTACGGTGCGTATGCCTCGTATGATGAAGCCGGCATCTACTTTCCGGGCCAGATCAATGGTGAGCGAGTTGTACGACATCACCCGTATGCGGGGTTCGTTCCGGTAGAAACGGGCGATCATCTTTTCTCTTCGGTCCGGGGGGGAATAGGTGTTTTTGTTCTCATTCACCCCTATTCCGATCACGATCTCGTCCATAAAAGTCAATGCCCGTCGTACCACAGACTCATGTCCGATGGTAAACGGGTCGAAGGTTCCCGGAAAAATGGCTCTCTTCATGTTATGCGATATCTTCTTCTATAACCAGATTATCAATGATAAAGTTCTGGCGTTCCATTGTGTTCTTGCCCATATAAAACTCTAAGAGTTCCTTTACCAGATCGTTTTTCCGGAGAGAAACCTGTTCCAGTCGCATATCCTTGCCAATGAAGTGTTTGAACTCATCGGGAGAGATCTCTCCGAGTCCTTTGAATCGGGTGATCTCGGGATTGGGTGCCAATTCCTGAAGCGCGTTGATACGCTCTTCTTCCGTATAGCAGTAAATCGTTTTCTTCTTGTTGCGTACCCGGAAAAGCGGGGTCTGCAGGATGTGCACATGTCCTTTTTTGATCAGATCGGGGAAGAACTGAAGAAAGAAAGTGATCAATAGCAGACGGATGTGCATACCGTCTACATCGGCATCGGTAGCTACGATGATCTTGTTGTATCTCAGTCCTTCGATGCCATCCTCGATGTTCAGCGCGGCCTGTAACAGGTTGAACTCTTCGTTCTCATATACCACTTTCTTGGTCAGCCCGTAGGTGTTGAGTGGTTTCCCGCGCAGACTAAATACCGCTTGTGTATTCACATCCCTGCTTTTGGTGATGGAGCCACTGGCAGAGTCTCCCTCGGTAATAAAAATGCAGGATTCTTCCTGGTTCTTTCCTTTGGTGTCGTTGAGGTGTACCCGGCAATCGCGCAACTTCCGGTTGTGCAGGTTGGCTTTCTTGGCGCGTTCCCGTGCCAGCTTGGCTACTCCCGCTATGGCTTTTCGCTCTTTCTCCGATTCCTGGATCTTCTGTAGCATGATGTCTGCTACCTCCGCGTTCTTGTGCAGGAAGTTGTCTACCTCCTGTTTGATGAAGTCGCCTACGTATTTGTTTACCGTCACCCCACCCGGCGCCATGTTGGCAGAGCCCAGTTTGATCTTGGTCTGACTCTCGAACATGGGTTCCTCTACATTGATGGCAATGGCCGCCACCAATCCGTTGCGGATGTCGGTATAGTCCTGGTTCTTGTTGTAGAACTCTTTGATGGTGCGCGCGATGTGCTCTTTGAAGGCACTCTGGTGGGTACCTCCCTGGGTGGTATGCTGGCCGTTGACAAACGAATAGTATTCTTCTCCGTACTGTCCGGTATGGGTGAAGGCGATCTCAATGTCTTCTCCTTTCAGGTGTATGATGGGATAGAGCCCGGTGGCTGTCATGTTGTCGTTGAGCAGGTCTACCAGTCCGTTGCGGGAAAGGATGCGTTGTCCGTTGTAGAGGATAGCCAGTCCCGTGTTGAGGTAGGTATAATTGCGCAGCATGGTCTCTACAAACTCGGATCGGAAACTATAGTTCTCGAACAAAGTATTATCGGGTTCGAAAAAGATATATGTGCCGTTTTCTTCGTCTGTCTTTACCAATTTGTTGCTCAGCAGATTTCCCTTTTCAAATACGGCTGTACGTACTTTTCCGTCGCGGTAGCTGCGTACCTCGAAGCGGGAGCTCAGGGCATTCACCGCCTTGATACCTACCCCGTTGAGGCCTACGCTTTTCTTAAAGGCTTTGCTGTCGTATTTTCCTCCGGTGTTGAGTACGCTGACCGCTTCGATCATTTTCCCCTGGGGTATGCCTCGTCCGTAGTCACGTATACTCACCCGAAGGTTCTCTTCGATGCGGATCTCGATCTTTTTTCCTGCCTGCATCTTGAATTCGTCGATGCTGTTGTCTACTACTTCTTTGAGCAAGACATAGATACCGTCTTCCACGTGCGCTCCGTCGCCTAATTTCCCGATATACATACCGGGTCGGGTGCGCACGTGTTCCATGTCGCTCAGGTGGCGGATGTTGTCGTCGGTATACTTAACAGGTTCCGACGTATGTAATTCTTTGTTCTCTTCCATGTTGTCAATCTATCTTTTTAACAAACGCGCGTCTGCGCTTATGCTGTTCGGTCTTGAAGTATTCCCATTGTGCCTGTACTTTTCCGTTCATCTCCAGTTCCGGGTTGCTTTCGGCATATACGAATCCCAGTTTTTTGTAGATGGGGATCAGGTCGGAAAATAACAGGGCGTTCACTCCTTTGTTCTGGTATTCGGGTTTTACGGCCACCAATAGCAGGTCCAGTATGGGGGAGCGTCTTTTCATGAACAGGGCTTTGAGCAGATAGAACCATCCGAAAGGCAACAGCCTGCCTTTTGCTTTCTGCAGAGCGACAGACAGCGAAGGCATGGAAATACCTACTCCTACCAGTTTGTCTTCCTGATCGGTGATAAGCGTTACCATCCGCAGGTCCACGATCGGCAGGTACATTTTTACGTATTGGTCAATCTGTCGCTGAGAAAGGGGTGCATATCCGTACAGGGGCTTGTATGCTTCATTCATCAGCTCAAAGATGGCCTGTCCGTAGTCCTGGGCTATCTTTTTGGCCGATGTATATTTTTTTATCTTCAGGTTGTATTTCTTTTGCACGAGCTCAGAGATCCGTTTGTGTTTTTCCGGAATATCTTCCGGGATATAGATCTTAAACTCTACCCAATCCGCGTCTTTTTCATATCCTAATTGTTCCAGATGCTCCGGATAATAGGAATGGTTGTATATGGTAGCCATGGTACTGAGCTGGTCAAAACCTTCTACAAGCATTCCCTCCGCATCGAAATCGGTAAATCCCAGCGGCCCTTGTATCTGTTCCATTCCGTTGGATCTGCCCCAGTCTTCCACGGCTTTCAACAGCGATTCCGAGACTTCCCGGTCATCTATAAAATCGATCCAGCCAAACCGTACTTCTTTCTTGTTCCATACCTCATTGGCCTTGTGATTGATGATACCTGCTACACGGCCTGCTAATTTTCCATCCCGGTAAGCCAGGAAATATTCGGCCTCACAAAACTCGAACGCGGCATTTCTCTTTTTGTTGAAAGTTGCCAGCATATCGTCGCACAGATCAGGTACGGAGTATGGGTTGTTCTTGTATAATTCGTAGTTAAATCGTATGAATTTCTTCAGTTCTGCGGAAGTGTTGACCTTCTGTATGCTAACGGACATATACTCTGTTTATATTTAGCTGCAAATATACAATATAATCTTCAAATCTCCATCTAATCGGAGAAAGAACTTTCATGCTCAGTAAGTTAGGCTTTTTTGACAAGTCGCGTATCTTTTCGTAAAATCTTCCCGCGGGCCGCGAAGAGAGAGTCGCGGGAAAGATTGGGAACTGGCCACAGGAGCCTGAGCGATTATACGTGCCAGATCAGGTAGGTGATATACGCTATGTAACCTGCGACTAATATCGCCCCTTCTGCGCGGGTGATGGTACGTTTGGCAAAAAAGATCCCGAATACCCACAGCAACAGGGAGGCGGCAACCAGGGAGAGTATATCGAAGTTGGTTATCCCTTGTATATGCAGCGGTGTGATGGTGGCGCTGCATCCTAACGCAAGGAAAATATTGAACAGGTTGCTGCCGATCGCGTTCCCGATGGCGATCTCTGGATTTTTCTTTATGGCAGCTACCACAGAAGTGGCCAGTTCGGGAAGTGAGGTGCCTCCGGCCACTAAGGTGAGCCCTATGACCGATTCGCTGACCCCCAGCGCGCGCGCGATGCCGCTGGCACCGTCTACAAACCATTGTCCGCCAAAGACTAATGCTGCCAGCCCGGCTACCATGTACACTCCGGCCCGCCACAGAGGCATGGTTTTTATCTCCTCTTCCTGTTCACTCTCGATATTGCCTGTAGCCATGGCAAAGGTATAGGCCATGAAGATAGCAAAGAAACAAAGTAGCAGAAGACCGTCTGTGCGACTGATGATGTTTTCCGTATCTCCATTCAGGATCACATCGTTGGCAATGATCAGCAAGGCCATCGCGGAAAGGATGCTTAAAGGGATCTCTTTACGCAGTGTATTGCGTGAGATCACTATAGGAGCAAAAAGTGCGGTACACCCTACGATCACCAGTGTATTGAAAAGATTACTTCCTACCACATTCCCCACAGCCAGATCCGCGCTTCCTTTGAGGGCGGAAGATACGCTTACAGTAAGTTCCGGAGCGGAGGTCCCGAAAGCTACAATGGTCAGACCGATCACGATAGGGGGGATACGCAGGCGGGCGGCTAAGGAGGCGGCACCGTCTGTTAAACCGTTGGCTCCTACTAATATGAGGACCATGCCACCTACTAAGAGAAGTATATCCATAAGAGTCTGTTCAAAAGAAATTTATTTGTTTACAAAGATAGAATTAAAAAAAGAAGGAGGATGTGTTGAAGCCTTTTATTAACACATACGACGCGCGTCCCGACCCTGTAAAGTCCTATATCCATGAATAACAAATTTCTATATGCTTTGTTGCCGGTTGTCCTGAGTGGTGAAAATACACAGGCACAGATCAACAGGCTATTCCGGAACTGTTGGTTACAGATCCCCGGAATCCCTTTGAGAGTGCGGATCCAGTAGGTGATGTCTTCGCGTAGGTTGAGTTACCGTGCTTTGGCGCTGTTACAGGTGGATCCTTCCTGCCCGATCTTCCGGTAACAGACAAGAGGCAGCTGTCGGGAAAAGACTGGGTTTGCTCTCGCCTGATGACGTGGCTATTCGTGACAAAGGCGAACAGACCCCTGTCTGAGGCGAAAGGCAGGCCTGCGGGCCTGGAAGAGTAACCGGTCAGTCGCTCTTCCGGCAACGGATCAACACTTTCTGCTCGTTGTACAGCGTCGTAGCAAACAGATACGTATCCCCTCCTTCCCGCAGTTTAGTCCGCTTGCGTATTTCTGCTACCGGGACCGGGAAGTTACGTACGGTTAGGTTTGCCTGGGTCAGATCACCCAACAGGGACTTCCATTCTTTCCGGTGAAAGGAGCCGGTGGCTTCGACCTCAAATGTTCTGCCCGGAAAGTCGGAATGTAGCTGCTCCGAGGTGTAGAGGTGGCTGTGCGGGTGCAGTTTCTTCAGTCCGTATCTTTGCGCGGGCAGGGAGAAAGCGCCGGCTTTCCGCAGGGAACTGTTGGGCTCGTATACATACCGGAGTACTTCCGGGGCATATTCGCAGACAGCCTTCCGCTCTTCTTCCCGGGTGAAGGAGAACAGGTGAGTCCGCGTGTTGCCCAGGTCGACACATCTCAGTAAGGGGGTAGTCACCGGGTCGGAAGAGAGTATAAAAAGCAGTTCCTTGCATTCGTTACGTACGGATACAATATGTACTTCACTCACTCCGGCTATCTCTTTCAGGGCTTGTGTAATATCCAGCATGGGAGAGAGTTTGATCAGTACCCGCCTGGCTTTTTCCGGCAACAGCGCGCCGATCTGTGTCAGATCGGGCGTGCAATCGGAGAGCAGCACCGTCTTTCCGCCTGTGTCGTTGCGGCGGGCCGGATCGAGATAGATCATATCTACGGGCTGCATATGTTTCAGATATAGGGTGCTGTCCGACTCGTGGACAGCAATTTGTGTCAGTCCCAGTACAGAGAAGTTATGGGTTGCTATGCGGCAAAGCTCCGGCTGTTGTTCTACGTAATGGACCTCGCGGAAATGTGCTGCCAGGAACGCGCAATCGATGCCGAACCCTCCTGTCAGATCGGTAAGGGTGTTTCCCTGGCAAAGGCTGGTTTTGTAGCGGGCAGTCGTTTCCGAAGAACATTGTTCCAGGGAGAGGTGGCTTGGGTAGCGTATCTCTTCGCGCGTATACCAGGAGGGGAGTTTGTGCTTAGCGATCTGCCTGCCCTGTATCTGGCGTAGGGCCAGGGGCATATCTACCTCCGGATATTTTTTTCCTTGCAGGGCCAGTGTCTTGGTGTTGTCGTCCCAATGGTTGTGTATAAAACCGAGCGTAGCGGCGGATAGTTCCATAGCTCCTGTCTATTCGATAATTGCATACTTTTCTTTAGCCTGTGCCCGGGTATACAGGTCGAAGTGCCACCATTCGGTGGGGAGTACCCGGTAGCCGGCTTCGTGCATCACCTGTCGCAACAGTTTGCGGTTGTTCAGCTCTTCCCGGGTGATCGCTCCCTCACGCAACAGTTGATCTTCTAAGTTCACATGGGCCTCTCTGCCCAGGTGGTCTACTTCGGTTCCCATGGGAAGCGGTCGCCCTAAGGAGTCCGCGATACTGATGTCTACCGCTACCCCGTAATTGTGCAGTCCTCCTCCCCGGGCCGGATTGGATACATAGATATTCCGGGATGTGCCTTTGACTACATTCCACATTTTCTGTTGCACTGACAGGGGGCGTACCGCGTCGTACACAATCAGGTTGTAAGAAGGATGTATCCGGTGGAGGGCCTGCTGGGCACGTACCAGCGCTTCGGCAGCCTCCGGTTGCAGGTAAGCCTCTTGAAGATCTTCGTACAACACCTCTCCGGTGAAGTTATCTGCCGTAGCATACATCAGCCGGACGATGATGGTAGGGTCCAGATCCCTCACATCTACCAGTCCTATGGAGTCCAGATAGAGGGCTGTACGGCTTTTCCGAGGCGCGGGTGGGGGCAATTCTGGCTTTTCCGCGACCATCGGCGGGTCGGCCGCAGGTAAACTCTTTTCTTCCGGAGCCTGCCCACGGCAGGAGAACGGAACAAGCAGCAGCCAGCAAAAGTAAAAACAGATCCGGTTTTTCATGAGGACGACATTGGATTTGGTATACAAAACAAAAGCACTTACTATCTTGTAAGTGCTTTATTCCATCTTCCTGAAGGTGGGCCATCTAGGGCTTGAACCTAGGACCTCCAGATTATGAGTCTGTTGCTCTAACCAACTGAGCTAAAAGCCCGTACATCCTTCTTGTCAGGATTGTGAGTACAAAATTAAGGCATTTGCCTGAATTATGCAAGCATTTTATGCTAAAAACTGTTGATTACCGTTTTCAGAACTTATAGGTGCGTTTCGGGTTTTTGGGAAACCATCCTTTTTTCACCCGCTCTTCCTGTTCAAAGACCTCCTTGATAGTCCAGAAAGAGGAGAATGCGAACACTCCGCACAACGAAGCCAGGAGAATGTGATCTGTCCACACGGAGCCAATTATACCTAATATGCCCAGTACCAGGAATATCCACCAGCAGCGGGTACCCCAGTAGTATTCGGCTTTGACCACTACCGGGTGGAAAATGCCGATGATAAGAAAGGTACAGATTCCGATAACAATGCCCGAAAGATGATATTCAGTGAGAAACTCCATCTGGTTATTTCTGTATGCGGATGGGGATCTCTTTTTTGATACTTTGCTCTAAGGAGATCAGTGTTTCCGTGGCAGTCACTCCGGGGATCTCCTGCATCTTGTTGTTGAGCAGATCCATCAGGTGTTCGTTGTCACAGGCATACAATTTGGTGAGCATGGTGTAAGGACCCGTAGTGAAATGACATTCGACGATCTCGGGTATTTTTTGCAATTCTTCTACCACCGATTTGTACATAGACCCTTTTTCTAACTTGATCCCGACGTAGGTACAGGTACGGTAGCCCAGGGATTTGGGATTGACGTGATAGCCTGACCCTACAATGACTCCCAGATCGATCAGCCGCTGTACACGTTGGTGGATAGCGGCGCGCGAAACACCACATTCGGCCGCGACGTCTTTGAAAGGGATGCGGGCATTCTGGGAAATGATGTCCAGGATCTGCCTGTCCAGATTGTCTATTTTTTCCATAATCATTCTGTTAATGCGAATTTACAGTTTTATCAAATAGTAAGCAAATATATAGAATTATTTTAATTTCAGTCTAATTATGGAAGAAAAAATAAAAAGAGCGCGTTCAAAAAGTCCGTGTGTGGTTTGATAAAGTTACAGATTGTAAGCTAACGTCTGAAGGGTTTTTACAGGGAAGGCCCGCTGTGAAACGGGTACAGCCACGCCACTACGCGTGTGAGTATACCTTCGGTTCCGTTGCCGGAAGTGCCTGGCCTCTCCCTCTGTGTCGGGAATAGCCAACTGTTCAGAGATCGGTCTTCGTAGATTCCCTGCTCTTAGTCGTCTGCTCAGGCGGGGCCTTCGCTTCACCGGGGATGCGTGAAAGGGACTGTTGCCCAAATCCTGAATAAACAAACTCACCCTCATTCCACTGTGGCAATGAGGGTGAGTTTTCCTATCGGGACATTGGAGACAGCCCCGTTTATCATCTGTACAGGCAGCAAAGAAAATCAGGCTCTTCCAGTGACCCTGCCTTTCTTATGCCTGAGTGAGATCTATTTTTCGATCTCTACCAGTTCTACTTCGAAGATCAGTGCGGAGAAAGGATTGATCTTGGCAGTCTTGCGGCTTCCGTAAGCCAGTTCCTGCGGGATATAAAGTTCCCATTTCGACCCTACCGGCATCAGGGTAAGTGCTTCTGTCCAGCCGGCGATCACCGCGTTGGCGCGGAACGTAGTAGGTTCGTTGCGGTCATAAGAGCTATCGAATTCTGTGCCGTCGATCAGTGTACCGCGGTAGTTCACTTTCACGCGGGAAGTGCTTTCGGGGATCTCTCCTTTTCCTTCCGTGAGGATCTTGTATTGCAGTCCGCTCTCGGTAGTGATAACGCCCTCTTTTTCTTTGTTCTCGGCCAGGAATTTCTCACCGGCGGCTTTGTTTTCGCCGTATTGTTTTTCCAGTTCTTTGGCTTTCACCTCTTCCATCTTGGTCTGTGTGTAGGCTTGTGCCATTTCCATAGTCATAATACCCGGTTTTTCCAGGGTTCCGGTGATGAAAGCGGCCAGGAAGTTGTCACGGCTGATAGATTGCGTAGAGTCTTCGCCGAATATTTCGCGGTTGATGTTAGGAATGATCTGGTTGCTGATCTGCTGTCCGATCTGAAGACCTACTATATACGCTTTTTCTTTATCTGTAGTCTTTTTGACACCTTCGTTCAATCCTTTGATAAACTCATTCATATAGGTCGTATCTACCCCTACCTGACGGATCAGATAAGGTTTCAGTCCATTTGTCTGTGCCATACCAATGGCATAGGTGAGGGTGTCTAATTCGGTTTTCAGATTGGCTTTCGGACTTTGTGCCGTGCAGGAGAACAGAGTGGCCATCACAGCTGCCGCCATAAAAAAAATTACCTTTTTCATTGTTGTTTTACATTTATAGTTATTGGAAATTACAATACTTCTATCAGTTCTACTTCGAATATCAGTGTGCTGAAGGGGGGGGGATCATTTCGCCGGCTCCCTGCGCGCCATAGCCCAGATCGGCCGGGATATAGAGTTTCCATTTGGCACCTTCGGACATCAGTTGCAAGGCTTCTACCCATCCCGGGATAACCTGGTTGACCCCGAAAACCGCGGGTTGTCCGCGTTGCACGGAGCTGTCGAACAGCGTACCGTCGATCAGTGTTCCTTCGTAATGGCATTTTACTTTATCGGTGGCCTGGGGCTTTTTGCCTGTCCCTGCTGTGATCACTTCGTATTGCAGCCCACTGGGAAGGGTTACTACACCGGCGCGTTGTTTGTTGCTTTCCAGAAAAGCCTGTCCCTGCTGTATATTTGTTTCGTTGATCTTTACTTCCATTTCGGCGAAGTACGTGTTGACAATGTCGCGCGCTTCGGCATGGCTGATTACGGTTTGATTGCCTTCCAGCACATCTTTGATCGCTTGCGCGAAATCTTCTACCGCGATTCCTTTGGCACCCATACTCAATAGGTTCTGGCCGATTCCCAGGCCGATAGCGTAACTGAATTTATCCATATATGTTTTGGGGATTGTGGCCGCAGACGGAATACGTTCTCTGCTCTCCGGCTTATTTTATTAAATTATGAAGCGCAAAAATAGGGGTTTTATTTGAATCCTTCCTCTTTTTCTTATTTAAATTTTCTTTATACACCTCAGGATAAAGTCACTTTCGCGCTTTATGCGTGCCTTTTTCTTCAGATCCGGATGGCGGAAACTGATAGCGGTGTTTGTGTCTGAGCAAACAACCGCTGTCTGAGCGGATCGCATGGCCGTCTATAGAAAGGGTGATAAAGTGATTTTCAACTCTTTTTTCCAGAGGTATTTCCGGAGTGTGGAAAAGGAAACCGGAAAAAACATATCTTTGTGCAAACGTATAGGATATATGTAAAGGATCAGAACAAACGGTCTGTGTGTTTCAGATCATGAAATGAATGGAACTCTTATGGTAGCGACACGTAAAAAAGCAGTTTTCAACTGGAGCGGTGGTAAAGATTCGGCACTTGCTTTGCTGAAAGTTCTGCACTCGGATGAATATGAGATAATTTCCTTACTTACTACGGTCAATGGCGACAGTAAACGCTCCACCCTGCACGGCATACCGGAGGTGCTGTTACAGGCTCAGGCCGATAGCATCGGTCTGCCTCTGTATAAGGTCGGTCTGACCCCGGAAGGAGATAGCAACGACTATGCGGATGCCATGCGGAAGGCAGTGGCTTTTTTCAAAGCACAAGGCGTAACCCATTTCATCTTTGGTGATATTTTTCTGCAGGATGTGCGGTCTTACCGGGAAGAACAGCTGGCGCCATACGGCATACAGGTGGTAGAGCCTTTGTGGGGCAAGACTTCCGGAGAAATAATGGAGGATTTTCTTGCGTCCGGTCTGAAAACAGTCGTCGTAACCACTATGGCCGGGTTACTTGGCGTAGAATACATAGGCAGGCTTATAGACAGGAATTTTGTGGATTTGCTCCCGGCATCTGTAGATGTGTGTGGGGAGAACGGCGAATACCATACGTGGTGCTACGACGGTCCTCTATTCAGCTATCCGGTCGCGTTTCAGTTGGGAAAGCCCTATGGTTTCTCGCATGAGATGGAGGGGGAGGACCACTCCTGCCAGAGATTTTCTTACTGGTGTGCGGCTATCAACGAGTAGCAGATCCATTTTCCGGAACTCTCTATGGGCCGGGAACAGAAATACGAATTGTATGAAACATATAGTGGTATTGTCAGGAGCAGGCATGAGTGCCGAAAGCGGTATCAGTACCTTCCGGGACGCGGGAGGTTTGTGGGAGAAATATCCGGTGGAACAGGTTGCTACTCCGGAAGGGTTTGCCCGGGATCCGGAGCGGGTACTTCGTTTCTATAACGAACGCCGGAAGCAGTTGCTGTCTGTAGCGCCTAACCGGGGCCATCAGATCCTGGCCGGGCTGGAGGCGGATTTCCGGGTGTCTGTGGTTACTCAGAACGTAGATAACCTGCACCAGTGGGCAGGTAGTACCGATGTGATCCATCTGCATGGTGAACTGATGAAGGCTTGTTCGAGTCGTGATCCGCAGGACCCCCGCTATATCGTGGAACTGTCCGCGGAGCACTGGGAGATCCGGTTGGGCGATCAGGCCGGAGATGGTTCGCAACTTCGCCCTTTCATTGTATGGTTCGGGGAATCTGTGCCGGAGATCGAACGGGCTGCCGGACGGGTAGCACAAGCCGATGTCCTGGTTGTCATAGGTACTTCACTGAATGTCTATCCGGCTGCCGGACTGCTGCACTACGCGCCTGCGGATATTCCGGTCTATCTCATAGATCCGAACGAGGTGCAGGTCGCAGTGTCCAGGCCCGTTCATTACATCCGTAAAGGAGCTTCCGCGGGCATGGCGGAACTGAAAGAGTTACTGTCCGGGCTTAGTGAGTAACCGGATCACGAACCACAGGTGATGGCCTATGGTGCTCAGCGTACCGTAGTATCTGCACATGATACGGAAGCGTTCTACCAGGGAGGCTTTGCGGTTGGCGGTAGTGGTGCCTTCGCTCAGGTAATCGATCAGGGTCAGGTGCGTATTGTGCAGGGAGGTTGCCTGTTTCATGATGCGGATGCACCAGTCGAAATCGGACGAGAAGCGATACTGCATATCGTAGCGGGGAGCCAGACCGCGTCGTGGGAAGAAAGCCTGATGGCATACCAGCATGCCCTGGCGGAAGCTTTTCCAGTTGAGGTGTTCGGGGGCAGAGAGGCGGCGCATCCGCAGAAAATGCCTCTGCTCATCTACCAGTGCGGTCTCTCCGTACAGCACATCCGGCCATATCCCCAGAGGTAGAGAACCGACCATCTGGCGCAAAGTCTCCGGCGTGTGAAAAGTATCTCCGGCGTTCAGAAAACAGAGATAATCTCCGGTAGCCCGTTCCAGCCCTTTGTTCATGGCGTCGTATATACCTTTGTCGGGTTCGCTGATAAACGTGTGGATATGGTCGCGGTAGGTTTCGACGACCTGCCGGGTATGGTCCCCGGAAGCCCCGTCGATCACGATGTATTCGATGTCCGCGTAGGTTTGCGCGGCTACACTCCGGATGGTCTCTTCCAGGTGCCGGGCGGCGTTGTAAGTGACTGTTATCACTGAAAAGCGGACACGACGTGGCTCAGGCATGGTTTCCGGTGATCTGATTATAGATATCAATGTACTTTTTGGCAACCGCTCTTTCGGAATAGTTGCCCGTAACCTTACGCACGGCCTGTTCCGAAAGCAACGTATATTCCGACTCGTCCAGCGTCCAGTGTATGCCATTGGCCAGATCTTCGGTAGACCTGTAATCCGCCACATATCCGTTGTGCAGGTGGTCGATCATCTCGGGGATGCCACCTGTCTGGAACCCTACACACGGTGTTCCGCAGGCCATGGCTTCCATGATGGTATTGGGCAGGTTGTCTTCTAAAGAAGGGATCAGAAAAAGGTCTACCGCGTTGTAAATATCCACCAGATCGTGCTCGTTGTTCACGTAATTGAGCGGATGCACCGGAAAAGGGAGTTGCTCTTCCAGCTGTTGAGATTTCTTTCCGAATACCACGATCATCAGCTGATCTTTGTAGGCCGGGTATTTCTCAGCCAGTAACTGTGACGCACTGATCAGGTAGTCGATCCCTTTCCGTTTGTCAGTGATCTTGGCCGACCCGAAAAGGATCAGTTTCTTGTCCTGAGGCAATCCGCACTTTTCACGCGCGCGCGGTTTGCTGCGGGGTTTAAAGAAGTTGGTATTGATCGGGTTCGGAATGCTTTCGATCCGTTTTCCGATCAGTAACGCGCTTTTCGAGGCCACCCCTTTCAGCCATTGGCTACAGGTCACAAAGGTGATATTTGCCTGCTGATAGAGCGCGTGTTTTTTTTGGAATACTTTCCAGGACAGGTCTTTGGTTGCGCTGCCGCCGTTGATGAAAGGACAGGAGTCGCATTCCCGCTGATAACGGGTGCAGCTTCCGGAATAATGGCAGATGCCGGTACAAGGCCACATATCGTGCATGGTCCAGACTACCGGTTTGCCGGAATCTACTATCTCGCGGATATTTTTCAGTGAAAGCATTCCCTGGTTGATCCAGTGCAAGTGAATGACATCCGCCTGCCGGAATTCGGGTAAGGAGGTGATGTCGCTTCCTGTATTGGCAATATCTACCGCGTACAGGTCTTTTTTACTGAATCGTTTGGTAGCCCAGATGACGACCCTTTCCCAGAGAAAATTCCAGACGAGACGCCAGCTGTTCTCCATAGGCACCACGCTCACTTGCTGTGTCTGTTTATCTCTTACAAGCAGTTTGGCTTTGATGCCGTTATTTTTCAGAGCTTCCAGCAACCGGCTGGCAGCGATGGCTGCACCTCCGGCACGTTCGGAAGTATTGATAAGAAGTACCCTCATTGCCTTACAACTTTCTGCAAAAGTAGCGATTTTAGAGCGAGGAGACGATAAATTAAGCCTTTTTTTGGACAAATGGCACTGAATTTATCCTATCTTTGCTAAGATTTTAAATCTCAACAACCTATGCGTGTAAAAAAACTCAGCCACATGAAGGGGGGGAAAGTACTGGAGATCTGTCTGGTTCTTTCTGTGATTTTTCTCATCGTAGTGGCATTTCTATTGTTCAGAGACATGGAAGTGGGTTTTGTATCTGCTTTTATACTGTTGGTAATCATCGGTTTATCTATCCGTTTCGTTTACAGATTTTACAAGCCGGCATTCACCGATGTCATATTTTCGGACGACCGTATCCTGAGTAAAACCCATTTTGAACAATCGGAACTGGCTGTAAATGACATAAAAGGCATCTGGTATTACAAGAATGTCCGGCTGCCGGTGTTGGAGATGAATCCTTATTCGGAAGAGGCTGACCTGAAAGGTTGTATCGTAGTAATAGGAGACCTCGCGGGTTTTGATAACGCCAGATCTATGGATATAAATGGCTCCAGAATACTTTGTGATACCTTCGGCAAGGGATATACAACTTTAGTCTACAGAAAAGCACTGGATGAGGTATTGAACCACTACAGTCGCCACCTGCCAGTTGTTCCCGAAACCGAATGAAGTGTGTCCATCTATGACAGGGGGAGGCGTTTCATCGCTACTGTATCCGATCTGACCTTTGTGTAAAATATATCGCGATTGTATGGCAGATAAAGTGGTCCGGTTCCTGAATGAGTTGTTCCAGAGTTTTCTGAGCCTTGTGAAAATTCTGTTTTACTCCCGTCGGGCTACACCGGTGAAAGATAATTTCAGGAACCAGGAAGAGTTGGTGATCCTGGCCAACGGACCTTCGCTGAATACGACCTTAGCAGAGGCGGCGGAGTTTGTCCGGGATAAAACGCTGATGGCAGTCAACTTCGGTGTGCTTTCGCCCGTCTATGAACAGGTGCGTCCCGAACTCTATCTGATAGCCGATCCTCTTTTCTGGACAGTGCCGGAGAAGCGTGTACAGCTTTTCGGTACGCTGGCAGAGAAAACCACCTGGCCGCTCAACCTGCTGGTACCCGCCCGTGCCCGGAAGAATAAAGAGTGGCAACCCCTGCTGGCAGGTAATCCGCATATCCGCCTGTGTATCTACAACGCTACCCCTATCGAAGGTTTCCAGGGACTGTGCAACTTTATTTTTCGCAGAGGCTGGGGGGTGCCCCGCCCGCATAACGTGCTGATCCCCTGTATCACCATCGGACTGGGGTTGCCTTTCCGGCGCGTTTACCTGGCAGGTGCCGATCATTCGTGGCTGCCGGAGATCTCGGTAACCGACCGCAATGGAGTGATGATGCACCAGAAACACTTTTACGATCAGGGTACTTCCCGGTCGGAAAGAGCGATAGAAGCTGACCAGAGCACCACACGGCTCTACAAGGTATTGTATCACATGTATGTAGCCTTCCGGTCTTACTTCGTTCTGGAAGCGTATGCGCGGAAACTACGAAAAGAGGTGATCAACATTACCCCGGGGTCTTATATAGACGCGTTTAAACGCATGAAGGTATGACAGACGGTATCCTCATCCAGGCACGCACAGGCTCTACCCGCCTTCCCAACAAGATATTGCTTCCGTTCTACGGACAGCAACGCCTTATCGACATCCTTATTTCCCGCATACGTAGTGCGTGTCCGGGCATTCCCGTGATACTGGCTACTACCCGGCGACCCCAGGACGATGTCCTGGAAGAGGTGGCGCGACAACACGGCATTTTCTCTTTCCGGGGCGAAGAAGACAATGTGCTGGACCGGTTCCTGGGAGCAGCCGATACGTATGGGATAGACCGGCTGATCCGGGTCTGCTCGGACAATCCTTTTTTGCAGGCAGAGAGCTTCAACGAACTTTTCCGGGAGCATTCGGCAGCGCCGGCAGATTATATTTCGTACGGATTCCCCGACGGTCGTCCGGTGATCCGTTCGCACCTGGGTCTGTTTGCCGAACTGACTACTACAGACGCGTTGAAGCGGGTGGCTGCGCGCGCGGCAGGAAGACCGGAGTATGTAGAGCATCTGACTACGTATCTCTATACACATCCCGGACAGTTCAGTTCCCGGCTGCTTCCTCTGCCGGAATCGCTCCGGCAACGGTCTGATCTGAGATTTACGCTGGATACGCCCGAAGACTTTTCGTTGTTACAGGAACTGTATGCGCTGTTTGCGGAGAGGGAACTGTCCGGGTTGGAGAGTCTGCTGGAGCTGGTAGAGGAGAATCCCGGCTATGTGAGTGAAATGCGGAAGAACATCCGGGAGAATGGCAAATAGGAAGGAGTGTGTAAGAAAGATACATACCTCTATATCGTATTCTATTTTTTCTATGGGTATATCAACAGGCGAGATAATTTGTATTTTCAATCGTACATCGTAACTAAGTACATGGTAAATGAATAACAACACCTATATAATCGGAGAGATCGGACAGAATCACAACGGTTCGGTGGATATAGCCAAACTGATCGTGGAGTTGGTGTCCCGTCCGGTGAAGGAAGAGGTTTTTGGGTTGGACCTGCGTCCGATGGACGCGGTAAAAATGACCAGGCGGGATCTGAAAGAAGAACTTACCGTGTCGCAGATGAATCGTATCTATGACTCGCCTCATTCGTTTGGCAGGACGTACGGAGAACACCGCGCTTTTCTCGAACTCACCGATGAAGAGCATTTCGAGGTGTATACCTATGCCCGTTCCCTGGGACTGGAGTTTGTAGAAACTCTCTGCTCCAGAGGATGCCTTTCGTTGCTCCGGTTGTTTACTCCTGATTATCTGAAGGTAGCCAGCCGCGACCTGACCAACCTGCCTCTGGTAGAAGCGCTGGCGGAGACCGGTATCCCGATGATACTGTCTACCGGTATGGCTGGGTGTAAAGAGCTGGATGAGGCTCTGGAGACGATTCATCGCTACCATTCCCGCGTCTCTATCCTGCATTGTGTATCGGAATATCCTACCCATCCCGATCATCTCAATCTGCGCAGCATTGAATATCTGAAAAAACATTACGGACAATACCGGATCGGTTTTTCGGACCATACCATTGGCATCGCGGCCACGACGGTTGCCGTAGGGCTGGGAGCGGAGATCATCGAAAAGCACGTTACCATTGACCGCCGCATGAAAGGTACCGACCAATTGGGCTCACTGGGTCCGGATGGGGTGAACCGCATGATCCGGGACATCCGGCTGGCAGAGCGATGGATGGGCAGGGAAGAACTCTATATCGACGCGCATGTGGCACAGACCAAGGTGAAGCTGGAGCGTTCCATTGCCACAAAGCGGATGTTGAAACCCGGAGAGGTGATCACAGAGGAAGATATTCATCTGTTGAGCCCGGGTGACGGTTTCCAGTGGACAGCCCGCGATCAGGTGATCGGACGCGAAGTGGCTGTGGAGATCCCTGCCCATGAGATCATTTATCCCTCTTCGCTGCGATAAACACGGAATATACCTGGATTTTTACCTATATTAAAGGCTTATGTTACCCAAATTGATCCTTACTGACATTGATGGTGTCTGGACAGACGGTGGTATGTACTACGACCAGACCGGCAACGAGTGGAAACGATTTCATACCTACGACAGTGCCGGGGTGCTTCTGGCCCGCCAGATGGGTATCCCCGTGGGCATTGTAACCGGCGAAGAAACTGTCATTGTGAGCCGTAGGGCAGAGAAGCTGAAAGTAGACTATCTCTTTCAGGGAGTGTCCCGCAAAGCAGCCACGGTGCGGAAACTGATCGACTCGCTGGGGATCACCTGGCAGGAGGTAGCCTATATCGGGGATGATCTGAACGATGCAGGCATATTCCGTAAAGCGGGGATCACCGCTGCCCCTTCCAGCGCGCCTGCCTATATAAAGAACCGCGTTGGTTTTGTCACTTCCCGTAAGGGAGGAGAAGGGGCGTTCCGGGAATTTGTAGAACGTATCCTTTCCGATGCCGGGGTACTGGAAGAGGCGTTGGAGCGTGCGGTCTCTTTGTATACCCAGGAATAGAAGTCTTCTTTTTACAGGCTGATGTATGAGGTCTGTATGTGGTTGAGATGAACAGACGCTTTCCTTTCTCTTTCTTAGGGTTCAGATAAAGCTGGATTTTTACGAAAAATGAGTGGGTCTCCACCCTCTGTGCGTTCTCAGGCCGAATGACAGTTTCTAAGAACGCGCGGACTGGTGAAACACCCCCTTGTCAACCATTTCATTCAGAAGAAAAACAATTTCTCCCTTCCCCGTTCCGTATGTCCATTGTAAAACAATCCTTGCTCCGGTAAGAGAAGTAGAGATGGGTATCCCGAAACTGAGAGGTACTCAGGTATAGGTGTGACCGGCTGCAATCGTTGGGTGATCATGAAAATCTTCTTCTTCATGTGGATCGCTTAGCCAGAGATAGGAATGCAATTCAACTGCCACCGTTGCACCCGATTCGTTCATACACAGTACCTCATGCCCCTGCAAGGTGTTATACGGATTGAGATTCATATTCCTGATCCGGAAAGACCATCCGTTCTCTTTTACGATCTCACTTTCGAACAGGTGGGTAGCACTACCGGATTCACCGTTGTCCGGATGAGCAAACACATACAGACAGCAGGTAGCTATCCATCAGGTAAACAAACTCTTTTTCATACATCTGTTACTTGCATGGATCCTGCAATAAAGTCCGTTTACTCTTTTTCATCGAATCCCTTCTATAGGTATATTTGATCTTTACTGTGCCTGGTACTTACTTGTTTCTCTGAGTAAAACAGTTGTATGATGTGGATCCGGGATCTGTTGGCGGAAGGATGCGTTTGAATACTTGTAGAAAATGAGTTATCATCCGGGGTAACTTAGAGTGACTTGTCTTTCTACAGAGGGAAAAGATACTGGTTCATAAGAGAGATCTGAGTATACTCTGTATACAGCGTGATCCCGACAGCTCTGGTATAGCGGGGGCGTGTATGTCAGTTCATGAGGGGTTCCTTGTGTGAACGAACGGTCAGATTGAAACCATTATTTGCAATATCGCACGTGTTCAGGGGGGGGCTTTTCATTGGTGTGATAGGTTCTCTGTAGATCCTTTCCGGAACTAAGATAAACAGAGGTATATTTCCTGTCCTGCTCTCTTACTTCTCTTCTGAAAACATTTCATCCTCGTTATTGCCGGTTTCATACAGTCGGCAAACCATTTCGTAAAAGGGGGCTTACACCCTTCTTCCCATCCAGTCTGAAAGCCATATATTTGATATATAAAAACCAATAAACGGGGATGAATTCCTGAGTCCGGTTTTTCCTGATTTTCTGAAAAAGACGACTCCGGTCCGACTCTTTTTCTTTTACTTCCAAAGGATCAGGTGAGCTGTTGACGGAGAGGGGAAAAGTAACGGACAAGAACAGTCTCCATCAGCAGCCCGGTGAATGTCGGTATAGATACAGGGAGTCTTGTCGGGCAGATAAAATCAAGTAAAACAGTATCTGTTTTGTCGGGTGCGGGGATCGGGAGCTACGACCGGGAAATGACCGGTCTGTTTTTTACAGCTGTAAAATCTATTTGGGTACTATTTTGTTGAACATCTACATACAGGAAGGGATGAGAAAAAAGAGTATAGGGGCTGGTCTGTTATATCTGACCGGCGTGTTTATAGCATGTACAGAAGAGGTAAAGATAGGGGAGGCGGATCCGGTAGAAATAGCTGTGACAGATACAGTTACCCGGGTTGCCGGTCCGAGGCGGGAAAAGGGATCACCGCTCTCTCTGGCCCGCAAGCGCATCTATCTGACTATAGATGATTCTCCTCTGAACGGAAGCCTCTACATTGACAGTGTCATAGCTGCCGAACAGGTAAAAGCAAATATTTTTCTGGTAGGCAAGGCCATAGAGGAAAGCAGGAAGTTCGGAGAACACTTCAAAAAACTTCAGCAGAACCCCTATATCCGGATCTACAACCATAGTTACTCCCATGCCAGTCACAGATACAATGAGTATTACAGGAATCCGGTAAAAGTGGTGGAGGATTTTGAGAGAAATCAGTTACAGTATCATATCCTGCATAAAATAGCGCGTCTGCCCGGACGTAACCTGTGGCGATTGGGAGGCAGGGAAAGGAATTGCGATCAGGCTGCCGGGCAGGCAGCGAAACTACTTGCTGATGAAGGTTATCACATATTCGGATGAGACCTGGAATGGCGGTATACAGCACAGGACTATGCTCCCGAACAAACCATTGATCAACTGGTAGAGCAGGCAGAGAAGTTGTATACCTCTTCCCATACCTTTACTCCGGAACATGTGGTGTTGCTGGTACATGACCAGATGTTTGCAAAGAAAAACGAACAGAATGATCTGGGCGAACTGATCCGTAAGTTAAAAGAGAAAGACTTTACATTTGAATACCTGACTGCCTATCCGTTCTCTATGGAAGAGGGAGAAGAGTGATCCGGCTTTGCCATCCCATACCTTTTACCCGATACGGAGTATAGGCTTGTCGGTCCCTGTTTCCAACGGCTTTATTTGTATCGGTAGAAAGTGAATGTCTGGGGGCGCTTTTTTCCGGTAAACGTAGCTGCTCCCGGAAGATCCGGTAATCGTCCGGAGACAGGATCATTTTCAGATCTTCCACGATCACCGGGTCACAGATGGTATCTATTCCCTGCCCAGGTATATCTATGAGACGATTGTTCACCGGATCGACTTCGATACGGAACTGACGCTTCTCTTCCGGCGGAAGATACACTCCCGGCTTGCCATCCGCGTACGTGATCCTACCCGGGGCGGCTCCGCTCCGGAACATATATGTTTCTCCGGAAGACCGGTACACGGTTATGTACTGCGTCACTGTTCTCCTTCCATGTACATACAGCTCTTTTTCCTTTCATAACCATGTACCGAGGGCCATACCATTACGTGGTAGCGCTGTGAGATCTGACTTACGTCCGCTTCGGTCAGGTCGGGCAGCGGGGTGGATCGCTGTTTGCCGGCACATGCGCCGGAAAGTATACGTATTACACCGGGTAAGATGAGTACAAGGTAGCTTTTCATGATCAGGGTTTCTTTTTGCGCAGGATAATAGCCAGCAGTTCTGCCTGGATGTGAGAATGTAGCAGGCAGTTGAGCAGTGCGTAAAGGATAACTCCCACAGAGATCTCTGCGCTTAACCGAAGTATATCGTTGGTGATCAGCTGTCCGGCCAGCCATACCCCGGTAGCCATCACCCCAGTCAGGCAGAGATAGGGTACCAGGTCCCGGGTTTGTGTCCACATACCGTATCCTGTCTCTTTTCCTACCCTGTAGGAGGTGATCAGGTATTGAGCGATCCCTACGGCTACCTGTCCGACAATCATTGCCAGGATGCCCAGAGGAAGTGTCACGAAGATAGCTACCAGCGTAAGCAGGTTCTTTACCACCTCTATCCGGAAGATGGTCTTTGTCTTTCCAATGGCCATGAGGTAGTTGTTGAGCAGGGAAGTCAGTACAAAAAATATCCCTTTCATCAGGAAGAGCTGGAACATAGGTACCGACAGATCCCATTTATGCCCGAACAAGGTATGAAAAAGGGGCTCAGTCACTAAGATGAGCCCGACAAATACCGGGAAAGTCAGATAGGCCGTCATCCGGCTCATCTTTCCGAATACCCGGTACATCCGTTCGTTGTCGTCCTGTATGGAAGACAGGGCAGGGAAGATGGCATTTCCTATGGTCTGGCTCAGTGCTGTAATCCCCATCCGGCTCCATCTGTCGGCCTGTGTATAGAATCCCAGATCGCGTATGCTGTACCATGTACTGATCAGTAAGGTATAAATATTCTGGAAGAAGGTACTTACCAGAGAGGTCATCATCAGGTGAGATCCTACTGCAAAGGTACTACGTATAGACTCTTTGCTGAATGTAGCTTCGGGACGCCAGCTACTGCCTGTCCACAACACGAGGGTTTTGAAAAAAGAGATGGATAATACCTGGACTACCAATGCCCAGATGCCATACCCGTTCATGGCCAGCAGGATGGCAAACAGTGCCGAAAGGGTAAGAGCGATCAGGTTGGCAAGGGTCAGTTTACGGATATTCATGGTTTTCATCAGGATCCCGGTCTGTACCAATCCCAGAGAGATGAAAACAATTTGCAGGCAAACGACCCGGGTGAGCAGGGTGAGCCGGGGCTCTTCGTAGTAGGCGGCAATCCAGGGAGCCGCCAGGAACAGGAGCAGATAGAGGGTCAGGCAAATACCCAGATTGAAAAAGAAAACCGTACTGTAGTCTTTGGAAGTCGTCACTTTCTTCTGTACCAACGCCAGAGTGAATCCGCTGTTACTGAATATGTTGGCAAAGGCTACGAATACCAGAATAATTCCGAGCAGACCGAAGTCTTCCGGAGGCAGGATATTGGCAAGGATCACCCCGGTCACCGCGTAGCTCACCTGCATGAACACCTTGTCGATGGTGCTCCATACCAGCGCGCTTACTATTTTGGCTTTGAGGCTGTCACTCATATGTACGATTGGACGATTTACGATTTACGATGGATAGTACTTCTTCACAGGAGATTACTTCCCTTGTAAATCCTAACCTCTCCTGGGTAGTAAGAGTCAGCGAATGAGTCATAACGAAAGAATAAATAATGAATAACATCCTGATATTTCAATCGTAAATCGTCCGATCGTAGATCACTTCACCTGGCTGCCCGGTCTGACCAGCTTCTCAGGAGTGATCACGGCGAGCGTACCATCGGCGTTTTCGGCCGATAAGATCATTCCTTCCGAAACAATCCCTCTGAGTTTGCGGGGAGCCAGGTTGGCAATGAAACAGACCTGCTTGCCCACCAGCTCTTCCGGTGTATAGTATAGCGCTATGCCCGATACAATGGTACGTGTTCCCAGTCCGTCCTCTATCTTAAATTGCAGCAACTTGTCCGCTTTCGGTACTTTCTGACACTCCAGTACGGTACCTACCCGGATATCTAATTTAAGGAAGTCTTCGAAATCCGCATTCTCCCGAACCGGGTGGGCCTGGTAGGTTGCTTCGTCATTGGCTTTTTTCGTATCCTGTAGTTTCTGTATCTGTGCCTCGATGGCAGCGTCTTCGATCTTTTCAAAAAGCAATTCCGCTTTGTTGAGCGGATGACCTTCCGGTAGCAGGTCTGTCTGACCCAGTTGAGCCCAGTCGAAGTCGGTCATTCCCAGCATATCCCGCAGCTTCTGTGAACTGAACGGCAGGAAGGGCTCGAAAGCAATGGCCAGATTGGCCACTAATTGCAGGCTGATGTTAAGGATAGTGCCCACACGCTCCATATCCGTTTTGGCCAATTTCCACGGTTCGGTATCTGCCAGGTATTTATTTCCGATACGGGCCAGGTTCATCGCTTCTTTCTGCGCGTCACGGAATTTGAATACATCCAGCAGTTTTTCTACCTCGGTTTTTACGTCCGCGAATTCGTGGAGGGTTTGCCGGTCGTAGTCGGTCAGTTCTCCGGCTGCCGGCACGTTGCCTTCGAAGTATTTATGGGTCAGTACTAAAGCGCGGTTCACAAAATTGCCGTATACAGCCACCAGTTCGTTGTTGTTACGTGCCTGGAAGTCGCGCCACGTAAAGTCGTTGTCTTTGGTTTCCGGAGCATTGGCGGTCAGTACATACCGCAATACATCCTGTTTGCCCGGAAACGCTTCTAAGTATTCGTGCAACCACACCGCCCAGTTGCGTGACGTAGAGATCTTGTCCCCCTCCAGGTTGAGGAACTCGTTGCTGGGTACATTCTCCGGCAGGATGTAGCTACCCTCTGCTTTCAGCATGGCCGGGAATACGATACAGTGGAATACAATATTGTCTTTTCCGATGAAATGGATCAGGCGTGATCCGGGGTCTTTCCACCAGGTCTCCCAGGTGTCCGGCAGCAGTTCTTTGGTATTGGAAATATATCCGATCGGCGCGTCGAACCATACATACAGTACCTTACCTTCCGCTCCTGCTACCGGTACGGGGATGCCCCAATCGAGGTCGCGGCTCACGGCACGTGGCTGTAATCCCATATCGAGCCAGCTCTTGCACTGGCCGTATACATTGGGACGCCACTCTTTGTGGTCTTCCAGGATCCACTGACGCAGCCACGATTCGTGCTGGTCAAGCGGGAGATACCAGTGTTTAGTCTGCCGGAGCACAGGCTGGCTGCCGCTGATGGTACTTTTCGGGTGGATCAGGTCGGTCGGTGAAAGCGAGGTCCCGCACTTTTCGCACTGGTCGCCATAGGCCCCTTCCGAATGGCAATGCGGACACTCACCGGTGATGTAGCGGTCTGCCAGGAACTGGTGAGCCTCTTCGTCGTAATATTGTTCGGAAGTACGTTCGATAAACCCTCCCTTATCGCACAACGTGCGGAAAAAATCCGATGCCACTTCGTGGTGTGTCTCAGAGGTCGTGCGGCTGTACACATCAAAAGAGATACCGAAGTCGGCGAAAGATTGTTTGATGAGGGCATGATAGCGGTCTACCACATCCTGCGGAGTAATTCCCTCCTTTTTGGCACGGATGGTAATGGGCACGCCGTGTTCGTCCGATCCGCCGATAAAGAGCACTTCCTCTTTCCTGAGACGCAGGTAACGGACATAAATATCGGCAGGCACATATACCCCTGCCAGATGGCCTATATGTACCGGACCATTGGCATACGGAAGTGCCGAAGTGACGGTAGTCCTTTTGAATTTCTTTTCCATTGTATCGTAAGTATGTTTGTTAGACGCTTTTATAAGAAGACACAAAGATAGTTACTTTTTCTATATTTCGGGTAACGGATGCGACAGCAAGTGTGGACCTGTAGCTGAAAGAAAGAGCGGGAAAGAGTGGTAAAACATACATTCCTGGAAAAAACAGGGTCTTATCTGTTGGTTTCCCCTTTTCAGGGATTGCCGGATAGAGCCGGAATGGGTGGTAGGTTTGTGGAAAGTAAATCGGACCGTAGTAAATAATCATTTTGTCAGTTCTGACAAAATGTATTTTATAATGCCGGAGAATCCGTTTTTTCGGCTCAGACTACACTTCCTTCCGGAATAATCGAATTTTTGTGGGTTAGCTCTGGGGCTTTTGTCAGATAATTGTGTGATATGATTTCTTTTTAATTTAAAAAAGGTTAGATATGTGTTGATGTGTTTATTTAGGTATCTTTTAATGATATTATGTTGTTTTGAAAATTTTCTCAGATGGCCCCTGAAAAATTAAAAATTTCCTTTTAGGGAAAATAATAACTGGTTTTTTTCGTTCTCAGTACAGACTGAATCGTTGTTCACGGTGAAAACACCATTTTCACTACCAGATAATTTGCTTTCACTACCAGATAATTTATTATCCCGTAGTCTAAGCAAATTATCTGGTAGTCTAACTTCCTCTTTCCCGTAGTCTAACTACCGTTATCCTTTACTGTAACTGTTGTTTTCCTGTAGTCTGACTGCCAGTTGGCCTTACCGGGAGCAGCGTTTGTAGTGCTACAAAGCAGGGGCTTCTTTTGATGTCGGTCATTTTTTAAGTTAGAAGAGCTTTTTTTGAAAATGTGATTGTTAACAAATTACTTAAAAAACAAACAATTTGTTAGTTGTTACTTTAATTATGTAACTATATGTATATTTCATAATGCGGCTTTACCGGTACAGAAACCGCATGAACTTTATTCCGTATACAATGTATGGAAGCTATCTGGGTCCCACATCGATCGGAATAAGTATTTATAAATAAATTGTATACATACTCCCGTATGGGTTTGAAGACAGGCGGTATATAATTGATCTGTAAGTTCATCCGCAACCTGCGTTTCTCTCCCTTTCGTCTCCAGAGAAAGGGATTGCCTGTAGAGACGCACGGCGTGCGTCTCCG